>Ga0209755_10001489_pt1 | contig 36027 bp, 39 predicted proteins | sample TergutCo191P1_FD_187301 | JGI IMG/M metagenome (GOLD analysis project Ga0209755, IMG submission 187301) | Cornitermes sp. P1 segment gut microbial communities from Petit-Saut dam, French Guiana - Co191P1 (SPAdes) (version 2) | ecosystem: Host-associated > Arthropoda: Insects > Digestive system... | reverse complement strand
CCAATGCCCACCCCGGCGGACAACCACGTCCTCATCAAAACAAAAAAAACCGCAATTTGCGGCACAGACATCCACATTTACAGTTGGAATAGCTGGGCACAAAAAACGATAAAAACGCCGCAAATAATAGGCCACGAGTTTGTAGGCGAAGTCGTAGAAGTAGGCCGAAACGTAACAAACGCAAAGCCGGGTGACTTGGTAAGCGGCGAAGGCCACCTCTTCTGCGGAAACTGTCGCCACTGTCTCACAGGCCGCGCTCAGCTATGCCGTCACACAAAAGGCATAGGCGTAAACACCGACGGCGCGTTTGCAGAATATTTCACCTTCCCCGCAAGCAACATATGGCAATGCGACAAATCCATTCCCCTAAACATCCTTAGCGTTCTCGACCCACTCGGCAACGCAATGCACACAGTCCGCGCCTTCGACGTCCTTAGCGAAGACGTAATCGTAACAGGTGCAGGTCCCATAGGTCTAATGTCCGTACCCATCCTAAAACGCGCAGGCGCACGAAACATAGTAGTCACCGACATAAACCCAAAACGCCTTGCCCTCGCCCGCGAGCTTGGCGCGACGGCCACCGTAAACATAGGCCACCAAACCATCCCCGACATAATCGCCACCATCCCCTCCATGGTAGAGGGCTTCGACGTAGGTCTCGAGATGTCAGGCTCGGCCTCCGCCTTCAACGACATGATTGACGTAATGGCCAACGGCGGCAAAATAGCCATCCTTGGCTTCTTACCCCCCGAAGCCAAAATAGAATGGGACAAAATGATTTTCAAATCCCTAACCCTAAAAGGAATCTACGGCCGTCACGTATTCGACACCTGGTATCAAATGACAGCCCTCCTCCAATCAGGCCTTGCCGAAGAAATAGCAAAAATAATAACCCACGAATTCCACTACACCGACTACGAAGAAGCCTTCCAACTAATGAAATCAGGAGAATCAGGAAAAATAATCCTCGACTGGGAATAAAGTCAAAATCAAAACCAAAACCTTGGGGCTTTGCAATAGCGCAACAAGCGAAGCGCGTGTGCGACCCCCAAACCCCACAAGCCTTTAAAAAGGCTTGACCCAAACTTTAAAATTTGGAGGCTAACATGAGAAGCGCGTACAATTTTTTCTACCAAAGCGCAAATGAGATAAAGGAATCGGGATTATGGAAAAGCGAGAGGGTAATCACGACGCCACAAGCCCCCATCATAAGCACTTCCGAAAAGCCCGAGCTTATTAACATGTGTTCAAACAACTACTTAGGCCTTGCCGATAATGACGCGGTGAAAGAGGCTGCAAAACGTGGGATTGACCGCTGGGGGTACGGGCTATCATCCGTGCGATTCATATGCGGCACGCAAGAAGTCCACAAGCAACTCGAAGCTGAGCTATCTGCATTCTTAGGGACGGAGGACACTATTCTGTATTCATCCTGTTACGACGCAAATGGTGGGCTATTCGAGACAATCCTTGCCGACGCGGATGCGATTATCAGCGACGAGCTAAACCATGCCAGCATAATTGATGGCGTTAGATTATGTAAAGCGGCGCGTTATCGTTACAAAAACAACGACATGGCCGACCTCGAAGACCGACTAAAGCAGGCTGCTACCGCACGTATACGCGCCATTGTATGTGATGGTGTATTTTCCATGGATGGCACGGTTGCAAACCTAAAAGCTATCTGCGACCTCGCGGACAAATACGACGCGCTTGTCGTCGTAGACGACAGCCACGCCGTTGGCGTCATCGGAGAAAACCTAAAAGGCTCGCATGAGCATTGCGGCGTAATGGGGCGCGTGGATATCATCACGGGGACGCTGGGTAAGGCACTTGGTGGTTCGTCGGGCGGGTATACATCGGGCAAAAAAGCCATCGTAGACCTACTGCGCCAAAAATCGCGCACATATCTATTCTCAAACACTCTGTCACCCATCATAGCCTCGGCCAGCCTAGAGGTGTTAAAAATAATCCAAACTAATCCCGAAATAAAAAAACGCCTTCGAGATAACACCGCCTACTTCCGCGAAAAAATGACAGAAGCGGGCTTTGATATTCCGGTGGGCGTTCATCCGATAACGCCTGTTATGCTGTACGACGAGCTAAAGGCGCAAAAAATGGCGGCACAACTACTCGAGAAGGGAATATACGCCATAGGCTTTTTCTTCCCTGTTGTGCCTAAAGGAAAAGCACGTGTGCGTTGCCAGGTTTCCGCCGCGCATACCCGTGAGCAGCTTGACAAGGCTGTCGCGGCCTTCAAAGAGTGCGCGGAAGGCTAAATCTACCCAAATGTAATTTCCAGCTCAAATTTTAGTTTTCTGTAGTAATCAAGCTCCACCAAATCTGTGGGGCTTATTTTTTTGTCGCCCTTTTCGAAGTAAGCCAGCCCTGCGCCTTCCAGCATGTTGTACACAAACTGCGTGCAGTATAAGATATTTGGCTTATGCTGGCGTTTGTGTATAAAAAGGCCCAGGATATTGTACGCGCTGCCTTCTTTGTTTATCTTGGCGATTTTGTCCAGCATTTGTTTTTTTTGCTCGGCGGTTGCGGGCAGGCTGTATACCATTATTTTAGAATCGGGCGATTTTCGAAAAAACTCCAGTAGCTCCATGTTTAGGCCGGGGGGGTATACCTTTTCGCCGCCGTTGTAGCTTATGGTGGTTTGCAGTTTTTTGTCAAAGGACAGCGACGCGTGGTTGTATTGTTTTTGTGTGAACACGGAGATAAATTCCGACGCGGGGCTGCCCGTTTTGGATATTACGATGTAGATATTTGGGTCGTCAAAGCTTTCGCGGGCTTTTGTAAAATAATCGTCGGTGAGGCTTCGGCTGTTTATATAATGGAAGGAATCGTGGCGTGTCATGTCATGCGCAAGTGATTTTAGGTTATCAATGGAAAGCTTTTTTTTGGATTCGTTAATCAGGCCTGCGGTGCTTATCAGCTCCGAGATTCCTACGGCGGCGATTTCTCCCGCTGTTGGCAGATAGTAGTGCGTGTATTTTACCGACGCCAAAAAGCGGCTCACTATCACAGGCACAAGCAGCGACAAAATCCCCAGCACGCGACGGAAAATAAAATCCGGTACATTGTCCACATAGGTCTCGCTGTAAAGCACACTGTCCACCATTGCAAGCTGCACAATAAGAATCGCCGTGTACGCAAGCACACGATATCGCCGCGTAGTGCGCCTGCCCGGCGTCATAAGCGTACGCACCACAACGATAATAAAAATTACTATGTAAGACATAACAAAAATTTCTGTCATGCCGACAAAAAGCACCGCGATTATAAGAACGGTTAGTAAGCCGTGTAAAAATGCGTAATATCTTTCCAAAATTATGCCGCCTTGTTTTTTAGCCTAAATACATATGCCATGATTTCCGCTACGGCTACGTATAGCTCTTCGGGGATTTCTTGGTCTACTTCTACTTGTGCGTATATTGCGCGAGCCAAGGGTGGGTTTTCTACTATGGGGATGTCGTTTTCCAGTGCCGTTTCACGAATGCGCTTTGCCATAAAGTCTACGCCCTTGCCAACCATTTTTGGCGCGCCGCCCAGTCCCATCATGTCGTATTTTAGCGCGACGGCGTAGTGGGTGGGGTTTGTTATTACAACGTCTGCATTTGGTACGTTTGACATCATGCGGCGCATGGATACCTCGCGCATTTTTTGCTTTATTTTCGATTTGATTTGTGGATTACCTTCTTGTTGCTTCCATTCTTCTTTTACCTCGTGCTTTGTCATTTTAAGGTCTTTTTCGTGTTTCCAGTGTGTGTAGGCGTAGTCGAAAAGCGCGATGAAAATAAAAAGCACGCCCATCGCAAGCCCCAGCGACACCACCAGACTGGTAATGTAACTAATAGCCTCGATAAACGACATATTAAGCATTACGGGAATCATCTCAATTTCGCTGCCAAACATAACAAAAACAACGGCCATAACCGCGCCGAGCTTTAGCATACTTTTTACAAAGTTAACAAGGCTTTGTATGGAAAATATACGCTTAAAGCCCTTTATCGGGTTAAGCTTAGAAAACTTGGGCTTCATGGGTTTTGCGGTAGGATTCCATCCGACTTGCAAGATGTTAATGGCAACACCTACGATAATCGTGACAATAAACATAGGCATTGTAATAAGTATAATCTGTAAGAGCAACCACGCTACATGACGTGCCATATCATGCGCACTAAAATTATCAATTATCCTGTCATTAAAAAATGTTTCTCGATTATGTACAAACATGTCCATAATATTGCCCAAAATCGCGGTAGCAAAAAGAGAAAGCGCGAAAAAACCCACTATAAGCATAGCAGCGGTAGAGGCCTCTTGAGATTTTGCAACCTGGCCTTCGTCCCGTGCTTTTTGACGTTTTTTTGGTGTAGCTGTTTCTGTCTTTTCGCCGCCGCTACTGTCTTCGGCAAAAAAGCGCAGATTAAGGCGCAACAATGTCTTCATAAGGAGCAATCCCTTCAATTACACTTGCCATACCTTCGAGCGCGACATTAAAAACAGTGTCGTATATCGTGCCCGTATTTGGAATTATCACGGAGTAAACAAGAAACAATCCAATCATTACTTTAATCGGCATACCGATAACAAAAACATTCATCTGTGGTACGGATTTTACCATGATACCAAGGCAAACGTCTATGAGCAATACCGTACCCATCAGCGGCAGTGCGATTTGCAGCGCGAGGATAACAAAGCCGACAAAAGTCCAAACCATAAATTCTACAAGGGGTGCGTTACCGATAATAAAAGCCGCACCCATGGGGATAAGCCTAAAGCTGTCAAAAAACACGCTCATAAGAATATGCAACCCGCCCATCACCACAAGCAGCGCGCTTATCGTCATAAACAAAAGATTACCAAAAAGAGGCACTTGTATTTGTTGTAGAGGGTCCATAACATTAACCATCGCAAAGCCCGTTGCAAAGTCCATATAATGCCCCGCAAAAATAATAAGGTTAAAAACAAAGAACAAAATATAGCCCATAACGGCTCCGGTAATAAATTCCATAACGATAAGCATAACAAACCCGGAGACGGTATCGTTAAAAACGGCCGCCGTAACATTGCCGGAGGTAAAGATTGCCACAGAAATCACAAAAGCAAAAAAAAGCCGAAACTGCATAGGTATGGCCATACCCGAAAGCACCGGCATAAAAATAAGAAATGCCGAAACCCTCACAAGAATAAGCATCAGCACATCGATATTATTAAAGAAGTTAATCAGAAGCGGAAGTAATTCCATGGTTTAAAATCCCGGGTTCATAAATTGTGTAAAGTTACCGGTGAGGCTCTCGAAAAACTGCACAAGGGTAGCAAGCATAAAAGGCCCAAAGGCAATAAGCGCGAGCAACACAGCCAATATCTTAGGAATAAACGCCAGCGTAGGCTCCTGTATACTGGTAACGGTTTGGAAGATAGCCATAACAAGACCTGCAATAAGCCCCAGTAAAAGCGGTGGCATCGAAACCATAATTACCGCCATTAGTCCACTGCGTACAATATCCAGTACAACCTGTTGTGTCACTGTTTATCCCCTCTTTACACGCTGTTTATACCAGCCTGTCTATCAGCATACCTGCTTCTATAAGGCTGTATCCGTCTGTTTCCATAGTACCCATGCGGTAGTTGTAGTGGTAGCTTAGCCCTCTAAAGCGCATATGCTCCACAAGTGGCTCGGTCATTAGCTGCTGTGTATATGAACGAAGACCGTCAAAAAGCTCAATATTTTCGCCTATGGCTACGTTCATGGACTCGTGATTTAATCCCATCACATAGTCGCGGTCAAATGCCATGCTGCCTTCTTCCGAAATCGTTAGCCCAAGCATTTCCAAGCGGTTGCTGTTATGGTGTACATTTTCGATAACCTCGTCGGAGTACGAACGCAAACCCGTACTATGCGATTGCGCCTGCATAAAACCCGCAGAACGATTATAGTTATCCGCAAATCTCCCAAGATTTTCTGCAATTTCGCCAAGGGCTTCGTCATAACCCTGTCTATGCACTTCGCCGTTGAAATTTTCCATCCCAATAGAAGTACGTTTTGTAGCGTCCTGCAATCCGGTAACACCATACGTAACAGACTGCGCATAGTTAACAATCTCGTTGCGCAGTGCCTTGTTAAGCACAAAAACTCTGCCCGCAGACTCATTACCCTGTGCTATACGCGCCCGACGGGGTACATACCCTCCACGGTCGTTGTCACCGGCTTTGCCCACGATATAGGGCTTATACATATTGTAATAAAATACGCTTGTTAACATAATAATCGCCTCCATGGCTCACGAATAACGAGACTTCTCCTTGAAATTATTATCGGCAAAAACCGCAAGTTTGTCAATAAGAAATTTTTTTCGCTATCCGCCGTGCGAAAATTGGTTTACAATTCGGAAGTATGATTATAGCGAGAGGGAAAAATAAATTTTTCATTATTTATGGAACTAAATTGTTATAAATGTTGTTATTATTGATAGGAGGTGCTTAACTATGAAAAAAGCATTTTTAATCGTAACAATTTTTTGCCTACTATTGGTATTTTTTGTGGGGTGCGAATATGAGCATGAGCAAAACGAACCACGCACAACAGAAAATACTGACATGGAAATAATTAACATGGTAGATTTAGGGTGTTGCGTGAAAAATATTGTTGTTAGAGAAACAGCGTTAATTGGCGCGAATAGCGTTACGTATACCGGCAACTATTTTATTATAACGCTCAATTCTGATAAAAAAGTTTACTCCCCAACAGACATAATCTCAATATGGGGAACGCTTGAGTATATCGGGGAAAATGATTCGATTGAAATATGGCATGGTTGCCCTTTCATACATTTTTTGGTTGAAGGTGGCATTTTCAACTTTGGGGGTGGGCAAAGGGATATTTTAGCCTCAAGCGTTTTGCAAAGAAACAGAGTTTATCATTTTGATTTTCATAAAAGCGGCGGTTGGAGTGCGGATGCTCCTGACGCTGAGTTTTGGGAAAATTTCTTTAGAGAAGAAAACTTAATTTTACCCGCCGGGGAATATACAATAACTATAAAGGGTGCTTTTGGGCTAACTGAAAGAGTGCCGGATAATCCCAGTGGCTTAATGGCTAAATTAACCATTATAGTATGTTTTTAAAATTGTAAAGGGATTTGATTTGTAGTGAGCCATTTAAATAAAATAGCAAAAAAACACAAGACTCTGATTGCCGTATTTTTTGCGGTGGGGCTGGTTACGTCTTTTTTGGCCGGCTTCGCGCCGAGGTATTTTCAGACGGTTGTGGACAGCTTTACGGACGGCAGTTTAACAATGACGCAGATTGCTATATATGGCGCGTCTTTGATTTTGATGTACATAATGTACTATGTGTATAATTATCCGTGGAGTAAGCTGGAGCATGGTATCAGGATGTCCCTAAAGCTTGTCGCACTCCGAAAGGTGAGCGTGATTGACTACCTTTCCTATACAAAAATAGGCACGGGTACGCTAATCCAGCGCATAGAAAACGGCGCGGCGGCGGGCGGAAATATTCTTTTTAATTTTTATTTGCACATCGTAAGTAATCTGCTCCCTGCGATGATTTTCAGCATGATTTTTGTATTCACAATCAATCGTACGGTTATGATTGCTATTTTGGTGGGCTATGTAGTCGTGTTTATTATCACAAATCTTCTGCTAAGAGCCTTGTACAAAGTTAAGGAGAATATCCTCGTAAACGAAGAAAAATTTAACCATTTTCTGGTGCGAGGTTTTATGGAAATGGTTGTGTTTCGTGTAAACCGTCGCTTTGGCTTCGAAATTAAAAAGGCAGAAAATGCCTCGCAGGAAATAATATCGTCGTCTGTTAAAATGACAATGGTACATGAGGCATTTTTTACGATTTTTGCTGTGCTTATCGGATTTGTAAAAATCGGAATAATAATCTACGGTTGGACGGCGGACGCGCTGACAATCGGGCAGATAGTGGCGTTAATCGTGCTTGTGGACAACGCATACCAGCCGATAGCCATTTTTAATGTGCTGTACGTGCAGTTTAAGCTAGACAAAATCGCCTTTTCCCGCTACACGGAGTTTTTGGACGCAAAGGAAGATAATCGCCTAACCCACGGCAAAAACATATCGGGGTTTGGGGATATTACATTTGAAAACGTCGGATTTTACTATAACGACCGCGAGATTTTTAACGGCTTTAACCTAAATATCAAGCAAAACGAAACAACTGCATTTATAGGCGAAAGCGGCTCGGGCAAATCCACCGCAATTAAAATGATAGCTGGCTTGCTACAACCCCACAACGGAAAAATAACAATAGGTGGCGTTGACATTGGACAAGTAAACCTCAACAGCCACTACGAAAACATCGCCTACCTCCCACAAGAGCCGGCTATTTTTGACGGCACACTACGAGAAAACTTGGTCTTTGACGAGACAGTGGACGACACGGCCTTGCTGGCCGCGTTGGAAAAAGCAGGCCTCGGCGGCCTATACTCCAAGCTGGAAAAAGGCCTGGCCTCCCCCATGGGAGAAAGAGGCGTAAGCCTATCCGGCGGAGAACGTCAACAGCTTGCCCTAGCCCGTCTATGGTTTTCCGACGCCAAAATAATCATACTCGACGAAGCCACCTCCGCCATGGACAACCAAACAGAAGAATCCGTTATGAAAAACGTAATGCAGCTACTCCAAGGCAAAACGGTAATCGCGATTGCTCACCGCCTCGCTTCGATAAAATCATTTGACAATAAAATTATGTTTAAAGATTTGTAATAAGGCACACCCTAGTAGGCGAAACCGACCCATTTTACAGCAACAGCAATATACGTGTACTGCGACGGTCTATCGCCGACGCCGAAGCGGGGAAATTAGACGTAGATGTTTTGGATAAAAGCTGTCAATGCCGCATAATCGCTGAATTGTTGTCTGGAGAACTGTCCCCTTGACAACCTACATGAAATTTTTTCCAATCATTTCTGCAAATCCTTTGGCTGCTCCTTTAGATGCCGCCTCAACCATCAGGATTATAAACCTTGTGATTTTACCCCCTCTGTTTCGTTCTTCTGCTTGTGAGGTAAAGTTATATTGTATTAATAAGTCATTTATGAGGGCTTCTAGATTTTTTTGATATTCTACCTTTTTTTCTCCCCAAATGGTAATTTCTATCCGTCTGTTCTCTTTAAGCTCTACCAATGCGCTTGCGTTGCTTCCGCCCAAAACCATCCCCGTCTGCCACATAGACCACAACTCGCCGTTACGTTTTATGTCGGATTGGTTATTACATATAAATTTGTAAAAGAAGTCGGCAGGGAACTCCAAGAGGTCGTCTCGCTCTACTCTTGTAATAATATTATCCGGCTCCGGATTAATGTTTATGCCCGGAGGTTTTAGCTGCGAAGCGGCACATGGTATTATTAATCCACGAATACCGCCGGGGTTTCTGAAGCCAATATTGTAGTAATCCATCAAATTAAAAATATGCTCGTAAGAATCCGTAGGATATGCAGAACGCTCATTTGCAAAAACAATATCAAGGTCATTGTAATTAATAAATGTAGTTTTGTTTTTTTGTAAATAATCAATAACCATATAAACCCCACGACTAATCCAGCAGGGGTCTAATACATAATCGCCCATAAAGTCATAGCTTAGTGCTACGCCCAGCGTATTGAATAGTTTCGTTACTCGGTCATGGTCACTTTCTTCGATGTTACTGTCTAATAAAATATTTTTGATTTTATCCGAATTCACGATTTGCTTATTTTGGTCAAAAAGAGCTTTTATTTCTTTCATCGCACCGCTGTCGTTTATGCCAAATACTTGGTGGCCTGTAGCCTCGATATAGTTTGCAAGTGCCGATTTGAAATTATTTACACTTTCTATGTCGTTGCCTATATTAAAGCTAAAAATATCATAAATAAGATTTCCAAACTCTCCGTTTTTAAAAGAGTTGTAATCTTCTTCATTTTGTCTACGGTCATCAGCTTCATTTATCACCATAAATACTTTTGCTTTATTATCCGAGTATACTCTTATCGTATCCAGCCAGTAGTTAATGCGAGTAATGTCGCGATTTTCTTCTGTCCTGGCGTTTACTACGAGGATGTATATGCAGTTTTCAGTTAAAAAACATCTATGCGAAGAATGGTATATCACCTGTCCGCCAAAATCCCAAACACGGGATTTTATCCCATTGAGGTTTAATACGCTTTGGGTATCTACACCATGCGTGGAGTCTCCCGGGGCAGGAAAACTATCGTCGTCATTTAGACGTCTTGTTAAAGTTGTCTTACCTGCACCAGCCGAGCCAAGAACAATTATTCGTGTCTCTCGCATTACACTGGTAGACCCTTGTCTCTCGAGGTTTTGCATATAGCTGGCGACAGCCGTAGCACCTTCATTGCGTACTGCGTCAGGGATTTTAAGCCTATCATTAAGAGCCTTTATCGCATTATCATCTTGTTTAAAACTATTAATAAATAAATCATCATAAACATCAGCCCAATATCCGCACCCTATGGCATACAAATCATTTTTGAAATTATCAAACAACGTTCCATAAATAGATGTATCGTTATTAAAACTGTTATAATTATCGGTTCTAATCATTTCGATGTCATCAGAAATTATATCTATGAACTTCTGAAAAAAATTTTCGGGATAATGCTTTTGGCTGTTATTTTCGTAGGCGGCATAAGCAGCTCTGGCAGCAGAGTAGGCAGAGGCGTATGCGGCGTAAGCGTATGCGGCGGTAGCGTAAGCATATGTGTTGGCGGCATAAGCGGCGTCGGCGTATGCGTCGTAAGCATAAGCGGCGGCGTCGGCGGCATAAGCGGCGGCGGCGTATGCGGCGTCGGCGGCGGCGATGGCGTCGGTTTTGGTGGAAACGTAATTATTATAGGCAATGAAGGAGGCTTCACTCAAGACATGAGGATTTGAACTATCGCAGACATAAAAGATTGATTGTAAATGTTGCTTGATTTCACTTTTTTTCCAACATTTAAAATATCTCTTTACATTTAAAAAAGGCAATGCCCTAACGGCGCAAAGCCAAGAAAAGAACCATCGCTTTTCCGGTGCTAATTGCTCAGCCTTTATTTTAATATCATCGTAAAAACTTATATTGCCATACATTTTACCAACCCTTCCCACTCCACTCCTTGATTTACTACCCCTACATCATACCTAAAAAATACCAACATGCAACACATTGCGACACAAAACCCAATACATAATTAATTTTTTCCTGCGCAAACTAAACCCATGAAAAATCTAAAAATCATCCCCATAGGCCTTATCGTAGGCTTTGCAAACGGGCTTTTCGGCGCGGGGGGCGGAAGTATCCTTGTGCCGGCCTTGCAAAAATTTATGAGCATGGAGACTAAAAAATCCCATGCCACCACGCTTGCGGTTATTTTGCCGCTGTCCATTATAAGTGCCGCGATATACATTTGGGGCGTGGACGTGGAGTGGAAGGTCGTGCTTTTTGTGTCCCTTGGCGGCGTCACGGGCGGTCTTATCGGAGCGCATATTTTAAATAAGCTTGCGGCTTGGTGGTTAAATATTTTGTTTGGCCTATTCCTCGCTGCGGGCGCAATTAGGATGTTATTTGCATGAGTATCTTCTGGTATGTACTTGTGGGGCTGTTGTCGGGGATTGTCAGCGGTATGGGAATCGGCGGCGGTGCGATTCTTATACCCGCGCTTACGCTTTTTATGGACATCGGCCAGCAGAAGGCGCAGAATATCAACCTTTTATACTTTATCCCCACGGCGATAATCGCGCTTTTTGTTCACAAAAAAAATAATAATATCGAAAAAAAAGGCCTGCTGCCACTAATTCTATGGGCATTGCCCGGTGCGGTGGCGGGCGCAATCATCGCGGTAAATATCGATGCAAACTACCTACGCAAAGGCTTTGCGATTTTCCTGCTTTGTATGGCAGTTTACGAACTATGGAAGGGGTTTTCCAAATGGAAATCACAGCGTTCGAACGCTTAAAATGCGAATTTAAAAAGGCAAGCACGGATAAAAAAATTCAAATCTATGTAGATGCTGAGCTAACCCAGCACCAGTACAAGGAGCTTTTGCGGATGTTTCCGCTTAATGATTTGGATAAACTGGAAGCGGCGTTGGCCTAAGCCGTCGCTTTTTCCTCATCACGGCTGCTTTTCCTTTGCGCCATTACCAAGTCGAAGTAGATTCCTTTTTTCTTCAAAAGCTCGGCATGTGTGCCTGCCTCGGCTACGCCGCCTTCGTCGAGTACCACCAGGCGGTCGGCGTTGCGCAGCGTGGAAAGACGGTGTGCTATTGCGATTGTCGTGCGGCCTTCGGTAATGCGGCTTAGGCTTTCTTGTATTGTCGCTTCTGTTTCCACGTCCAGCGACGATGTTGCCTCGTCCATGATTAGCAGGTCGGGGTTTTTTATTATTGCGCGAGCGATGGAAAGCCTTTGGCGTTCGCCGCCGGAAAGGGATTGTCCGCCTTCACCGATTAGCGTGCTGTAGCCGTCGGGGCTTTGCGTTATGAAATCGTGCGCATTGGCGGTTTGTGCCGCTGCGATTACTTCTTCCAGTGTCGCGCCGTGTTTTCCGTAGGCGATATTTTCGAAGAAAGTCCCCGCAAACAGAAAGCTATCCTGGAAAACAACACCCGTGTTTTCGTGAAGATGGTCGGGCGACATGTCGCGGATGTTAGTTTCGTTTATCGCAATCCGCCCGTTATTGGGGTCGTACAGACGCATGGCAAGGTTAATCAGCGTAGATTTTCCAACTCCCGATTTGCCCACAATCCCAATCATTTCGCCCGATTGGATTTCCAAATTTATGCCCTTTAAAACAGGCTCATAGGATTTGTAGCCAAAGTGTACGTTTTCGTAAGCGACTTTGCCTGTGATGGGTACGTTTTTGGGATTTTTTGTTTCTTTAATTTCGCTTTCGTCGTCCAAAAGCTCAAAAACCTTTACCATGCTTGTGGTCGCCTCCGAAAGCCAGCGCGGTACATTAACCAGCCATCTCAGCGGCTCGTAAATTGCCCACAGATACATATTAAAAAGCACCATAACGCCAATCGTAATATGCCCGTTAATTACCATCCACCCGCCAACAAAAAGTATCAAAAACTCACCAATCCCAATCAAAAAGCCCATAGAAGGAAACATAGTCCCCCAAAGCACCTCATTGTCTGTGCGAATAGTAGCCAAGTCGCGGTTTGCTTTTGCATACTTTTCGATTTCCCGCTTCTCGTTACCAAACGATTTTACCGTGCGGATTCCCCTTATAATATCGTGCAAAATAGAACTAACCCGTGAGCTTCTGCGCCACTGTCGCTCAAACCTTGCATACAAAATCTTTTGAAACGCCCAAAGCACAAACGCCACAATCGGCACAGGCACGATAATCAACAACGCCAACCGCCACTCCGCAAAAAACAAAATCACAGCGGCAATCGTAAAAATCGTCAACATCTCAAGCACCCAGCGCGAAAGGTCGTTTAAAAACTCGCCTACGACATCCGTATCATCCATAATCCGCCTAATCAAATCCCCCGGCGTCCGTTTGGCAAACAGTGTCATCGAGTGGCTTTGCAGCTTCTCATAAGCCGCCGCCCGCATATCCGCAAACACAGAAATCGTAGTCCTGTTATAAAGCCGCGCCGCAAAAATCGTAATCGCCTCACAAAACACCCGAGAAAACAGCATAACCCCGGCAAAAACCAAAATCTGCCCCCATGTCCCAAACGGAATCCCACCATAGGGCTGCAAATGCCTATCAATCAACTGCTGCAAAATAATAGGCGGCGCAAGAAACGCAATAAGCGAAAACATATCCAGCACCCTCGACGCAACAATCGTTTTAGCATAGGGTCTCAAAAACCCTAACGCCCTTTTAATAACGCTAAACTTACTATAGCAAAAAATACAAACGCTAATTTCGTCTATCATAGGCCGTCCGCACTTTTCACAGACAGCCTTCTCTGCCTCATCCGGAAAAGCCGCAACTCCCTCATTGATATAAAAATTAACAATTTTGCAGAATTCGCCCGCTTGTTTTAGGCCGGACATGCTAAAGCGTGATAAGACCTTGGGGGCGCAGCCCCCAACTCCCCCGGAAGGGGACGCGTCCCCTTCACCCCGTTTTTTTGGGGGGTGATTATAGGAGGCGAAGATTAGGCCGCAGCCTACTCCTGCTTGTACTTTGGCTTCGGTGATGTCCTTGGCCGGGAAGGAGAATTTGACTTCGCCGTTTTCTTCGGCGCGGATTGTGCCGTCCTCGGAGAAAATTAGTACGCCGGAGACTGGATTCATGTCTAGGCTTAGGTCGTATTCTAATGTGAATTGTTTCATGTGAATGCTCTCTTTCTAGGTTGACAATATCCTATATTTTAGTTATCTTGCATATGAGGTGATTTTATGATTATTGATACAAGTACCATGGTTCCGATGACAGAAGCTAATCAAAATTTTTCAAAGGTAGCACGTTTGGTAGATGAAAAAGGGTCGGCAATTATTATGAAAAATAATAAGCCGAGGTATACCGTCCTTGACTTTGACGAGTATGCGAAAAGGCAAGAAGCAGACAGAAGCGAAATGTTTGAATCTATTGTTGACACTCTAATTGATGAAAACATGGAAGCATTTTTGGAGCTTGCAAAATGAACAAATTAACAATAGAACGAGTTATAGTAATGCATAAAAAATTGATTGCCACATCAGGGGGCGACCCCGGGATTCGTGATTTTGGTTTGCTTGAATCGGCGGTGCTTGGGTGCTATCAGTCATTTAATGGGCAAGAATTGTATCCCACCGTTATAGAAAAGGCGGCACGTATGGCATATGCCATTAATAAAAACCACGCACTTGTTGATGGCAATAAACGCACGGCTGTTTTGTCTATGCTAACCATTTTGCGTATGCATAATATTGGCATATCATACACCCAACAAGAACTCATTGAACTGGGTTTTGGCATAGCAGACGGCAGTTTGGGTTACGACGAAATCCTTGCATGGATTAACGCGCATTTAACCTCTTAATATAGCCTGTCTTTTATTGCCTGCTGTATATCAAATTTGCGTTACTTTACCGACCACTTTACATATCCTGTTTTGTCTGTTCTGTTAAACCCGCAGTTTTCGTAAAAGCCCAGTGTGCTTTCCTCTTTTGAGCTTGTTAGCAGCATTATTTTGTAGCAGTCCATCTTCTCTGCGATTTTGGTTGCCTGTCTCATCATTGCGGAGGCGTAGCCTTTTCCTCGGTAGTCGGCGTGGGTTACTACATTTTCTATGATGGCGTAGGGGCGGTTGTTTCTTGTTAGGTTTTCGATTATTACCAGCGTTACCGATGACACTACCCAGCCGTCGAGTTTGCCTACCAGTAGGTAGTACATGGGGTTGTATTCAAACCTTGCTATCTTGTCGCGCCATATGGCTATGTTTTGCGGCTCTTTTGGCGGGTGGTTGGTTAGGTGGCTGTGGTATAAATGCATTAACGCTTCGGCGTCGTGGTGGGTTGCCTTGCCGATTTCAAGCATTCGCGCTCACCACCTTGTACATAAAAGTCATATTTTTAGAAGCCTCGTAGCCCTGTTTTTCGTAAAAGTCGTAGGCAGGGTGATGTACGGCTGTCAAAAGCGTAATGCATGTAAGAGAATTCTCGCGGGCATATTTTTCAATCTCACCCATGAGTGCAAGCCCGTAGCCCTTTCGCTGATGGTCGGGAGAAATAAACAACTCGTCAATATAAATTTCGTCGCCCTTATAAAATGTCTTTGTATACGCGAATACCGCACCAACAAGCTCGCCGCCCTCCCATAGCGTGTAGCCAAGAAACCGCTTACGCTCGGACAAATCGCTAAGGCAGCGGAACGCGGCGTCCTGTGTCCAAGTATCATTCCATGGCGGCGCATTGAATGTCTTGATATACAAATCACAACACGCCTGCAAATCCTTGGGCTGAAATTTTTTTATCATCTCGTCGCACCCTTTTCCTTTTCGACTAATTCTCGTAGCCGTTTACGCATTATTTCAAATGAAGTAATCTCCGACGCGGGTTTTAGATTTTCCGCCGTTGTGCCATGACCCCACGCGTGGACGGGGAGCCACGTCATACATAAGTCCACGATTTCGTCCACGTCGTATTCGCCAAAATAGCCCTCCATATACGGCCGTTCAAAACAAAACAGCGCGCTCACGACATACACCTGCTCATACCCCACAGGCGCGTGCATTGCGTCTGCAAAGTCCACGACATACACATTTAGCCCGTCATCCACAAGCACATTTTCCGCATGAAAATCCCCATGGCAGTACACCTTTTCGTTTTCCGCGATATGAAAATCATCAAGATAGGCAAGCCGCTCCGCCAGAAAAGCCTCCGGGAAATTCTCCTCCTCGCGCCAATCTTCACTTGCCAGCGCGTACTCCTTCACATCAAACGGCGAAAAGTTTTCGCATGGCTGATTAAGCGCGTCGGTGATTTTTCGCATATTCTGCCCGATTTTCACCTTGTCGTCGTAGCTTAAATTCTTCGCCACGTCACAAAGCATTTTCCCGTGGATATAATCCATCACCATATATCTAAAAAAATATTTATCGTCCACCTCGCCGTCGGCAATCAGCCGCGGCGCAGGAACGCCAACCTCTTCCGCCAGCCGCATACCAAACATTTCCACTTCAATAGTAGTTCCGTAATCATTACACAATCCCTGCGGCGAAAATATCTTAACAACATACTCGCCGACCCTAAACACGGCATTAGTACCGGGCGCGAGTTTTTCCAAGGGAGAAATCTCCAACCCATGCCGACTAAGGATAAACTCCACAAGAGGCGTAAACGCCGAAACGGACTGAAAAACATGAAACCAGTCGTCCCAATTTTTTATGTCTTGTGTAAAAAGGCTCATTTCTTAGCCCGCTTTCTGTACGCCTTCTGCTTGCAGGAGCTTGAACAATAAATCTTAATTTTGCCGCCGCCCTGCTCTATCGAAGCACCGCATACGGTACATGTTTGTACGGCGTTACGTTTTTTTGCAATGCGTGCGCGGTGTTGTGCCATATTCGCGTCATTTGCACAGCGTTGCGAACAGTATTTTGCCAAGCGGTTGCCTGTCTTAAAAGCGTCGCCGCATATGACACAAACCGCCGAAAACCGTCTTGGGTTGCAGCAGTATTGGTCTTCTATTTTTGAATTTTCCTTGGTATACATGCTCCACCTCGGCGTTTGATTTTGCGTTACTTTTCTTGTCGTGATGAAAATGCTCAAAGCGGAAAAGTAACGCTTTTTATAGTTCCAAAAACCAGATAAACTGCGCCTCGTGGCTGTATTCGGGGGCATTATAATCGGCGTAATCATTGTAGCCTGCGTACTCGTTTATTGCGGCCAATTCCGCCCCCTGCTTATGGTAGAATTTTATCGCGGGTACATTGTTTGCCTGGCACTCGATTTTCAGTTGAACGAGACGCTGCTCCCGCGCCCATTCCACCGCCATATCAAATAATTTTTGTCCTACGCCCTGTTTTTGGTGTGATTCGGCCACACGCAAATCCCAAAGCACGGCAAGGTCGTCCCTACCCGCGAGCATATTTGCCTTTTTGCACCGAGAAGCCACCGTAGCCGCGCCCACCGCAAGCTCCTCATCAAACGCCATAAAAAACGCCCAATTCTCCAGCGTAAAACGCCCCCACCGCGCAACCGAAACATCTTCGCCCGTACAAAAATCCTTCACATAAGGCGGGGTAGGGGTCTCCACAAGCATAAACCCACCCAACCCACGGTCGATTTTTTCAATCCTATAGTAGCTTTTCACCGTAAGCCGCATAGGAATGGTGTCATACTGAGGGAAGTACGACGTATCAACTTGTTTGAAGGTCAGCATGTCATTTAACCGCACGGGTAGCCCAACAAGTGGGTATACCGACATCTTTTAATGACTTACTGATTAAATCGGGGGCATTGCCGTCATATGGTGTGCTGTCTGTATCCTCATACGCAGCCGTGATTACAAACCCTGCCTTTAATTGCCCGCCAATTTGGTCGTTAAAGCCATGGCTAAACATCACGCTGTCTTCGCCCTCCGCAATGAGCCTTGCCATTTGTTCAGGGTTTTTTAGTGGGTTATAAGGTAGTTTTTCAGACACTGTCAGTGGGTTACTGTAGTCGTCAAATGCAAAAATTAAACCGTTATCCAACCCCGACAACAGCACCCCTCCGGGCTTCAAAACCCGATAGCATTCGCGCCATACGTGATGTACGTCTTCTATATACACATTGGATATCGGGTGAAAAATTATGTCAAAGCTTTCATCCTCAAACGGAAACCGCTTTGTCATGTCCGCTTTTACAATGTCAATGGAATACCCCTCGCGCTCTGCAACCACGCGCTCACTATCCAGTTGCTTATCGGATAAATCCATCACAGTACAGTCCGCACCAAGTATCGAAAAAATAGGCATTTGCTGCCCGCCGCCGCTTGCAAGCCCAAGCAATTTCGCGCCCCCGAGCGGCGGAAACCATTCGTGAGGCACGGCTGTGTCCGGGGTTAGCAGCACACGCCACTGGCCGTTTCGTGCCTTCTCGCATTCTTCTTTGGTGGCAGGGACACCCCATGCCCAGCCTTCTTCTGCCCATTTGCTGATGGCGTTTGCATTTTTTATTGTGTAATCTTCCATAGTGTTAGTCTCCTTTAAAATTATTTGTAATATAGTCCAGTTGTACGAGGAACTCACGAAAAAAATCTTCGTCCGTTTTGCCCCGCTTAACACACCAACCGATTCTTGTGAAGGCGGTGAAAAAATCATAAAATTCTAACGACCTGTCTATATCGGGCAAATCCCGAACGGTTTTATAGCCGTCCAAAAAGCTTTGTTTAGCCGCAGGAAGTGATGTAAAATCCAAATCGGCAGAGCCGCTATGCGCCGAAGAAAAATCAATTAACCCAACTATCGCAGAATCCCGAACAAGAATATTAACATGCAGGCCAAAAATGTTTAATAAATTTTCCAATTTTTTATCCATCGTCCCCTAGTCGCCCTTCACAGCAAGAATAGTAAACTCACCCGGCATTTTTAGCATTTCCGGCTCACTTGAGATGACTTCACGGCCGGTATGCTTATGGGCATTTCGTTCCTCATAGGATTCATTAACTTTACGCACCGTAAACCCTGCGTCACACACAGCATTTATCAAATCCGATACACGCCAAAAATGTTCCGCTACAGGCAAATCAACAGACCATCCGCCTGCCTGCCTTTCTGCCATTGGCGTTCCGTCAAATTTATCGTACATTATTGCGGCCGGTACATTGTAATCTTGCACGATAAATAATCCATTTTCGCGCTCCTCAATACAGTCAACAATCGGATGGGACGTATGCCACAACAACCGCCCGCCCGGTTTTAACACCCTATGCCATGTCCTACAAGCTTGCGCAATATCCTGCACCCAAACAGGATATGTCGCAAAAACCACATCATACAAGTTGTCTCCGACAGGCCTAAGCGTTTGCATATCTGCAACTACAAATTCCATATCAAATTTCATTTTTGCGGCGTTTTGCGAAGCAATTTCAATCGCCTTATCCGATATGTCACAAGCAGTAACAACAGCACCAAGATTGTGCCAAGAAAATGCCTGTTTTGCATCGCAAGCACAACAAGTGTCCAGTAATTTCAGCCCCTTTACATCACCAAGCATTGCAGGCAGAAACTCATCCAAATCCACACCGCCGTTGATATAAAACTCAAAAAAATCAGGCCGCTCCATCAAATGAAATTTCATATAATCAGATTGATAAGCATTCCACGCGTCTTTGTTTATCGAATTTAGATTTTCCATATCCAACACCTCCGTATCAAACTTAAAACAAATAAGCGTCCAGTTTACGCAAGCTTTGTCGGCTCAATCGCTTAACATCCTCTACGATATAGCGGTTGCCGTCCACGTCGAAGATTATCACGCTCGTATCGGAGAGCATTCTGATATTTCGGCTCACGTCTTTTATTGCGCAGCTTTTCTTGTACTCCACGCCCTTTTTATTTTTCAGCCTAAGCTCCATGTATACATAGCCGAGTTTATCCTGAACGGAGACTACATCCAGTACCTCGGGGGAGTAGTAGCGGTTGTCCAGTTCGTTTTTTACGATTTCCTTCTGGGAAGCGGGAAGGTCGTCTACGTTTTTCAAAATGCCGATTTCCTTGTTGTCATGGTCGGCTACGGAAATATATTCGAATGGGTGCTGTAGCGGCATAATACGGCGCAGGATTACATGTGCGTGGTCTTCGCCCTTGTATTTTAACCCCGCAAAACCGCCCGAGCCGTTGTAAAATTCCGCTTCTTTTATCTCTAAAATCCCTAAGTCCATGGTGTTCATTTTTTTTCGCTCCTTAGTCGCGTGCGCTTCGCTTTCCGCGCCATTTATAATTGTTTACTCATATACAAAATCAAATCGTCGTCGTTTAAACAAGGCTCGTATGGCGGCAAATTTTTATCCTTGTACCAAACGCCGCTCCCGTCGGGGATATATCCACGTTTCACATACATCCGCTGAGCCGTGCCGTAGTTTGTGTACAGCCCCACGCCGAGGCCGATTATATCGGATGTTTGCTTAGCGAGCTTTTCGACTTCGTCCATCAACGCTGTGCCAACGCCGCGCCGCTGAAATTTAGCCAGCACATTAAAATCACATACGATAGGAATATTTTTACCGGCAAACGCGCCTTCCGTGGAGCGAGGCAAAAGCGTGACATAACCCGCGACCTCATCACCCCAAAGCGCGACAAAAACATGCCGCACCCCCTCGTTATGCTCATTAAAATACTGCGTATACTGCGCGATATTTTTATCCGTCCAGCCCTGCTTTACGCCAAATTCTTCTGCGAGGATGGCGATGTCCTCGGATTTTATGCTTCGTACAGAAATATTCATTTGATACCGTCCTTTTTACAGCGATTTTGTAAAGCTCAAAGCGCGGTTTTCGTACCCGTTTTTTACGTAGAATTTATGCGCCTCGGTGCGTTCAAGTCCACTGGTTAACAGGATGGAATCTATTCCGATGGATGTTGCGTAGTCTTCCATGTGATTTAAAAGCTTTGTGCCGATTCCATGACCTTGCACACGTTCGTCTACCGCAATCGCCGTGATATGCATAAACCCAACCTCGCGCCCGACCGAATGCGACCATACCGAGGAAATAAACCCGACCGTTTCTCCACCCATCACCGCAACAAAGGTTTTGTACCTGTCGTCGTCCTTAATTCGGGAATAATGCGCGGCAGTGTTTTCATCCGTTAATCGGGTGAATTTAAGCGCGTTGTGCGTTATAGATATTATCGCGGGGTAGTCCTTTTCTTCCAATGCCCTGATTAAAATTTCCACGGGTTATCCTCCTTCTTAGAAAAAAATCCGACCCACACAGGGGAAAACCCTGCCGCCGCCGCTACCCGCTGGGAAGCGATATTTGCGCCCCACGTATTATAGAATGGTATTATGCCGCGATTTTCGATTTCGCGGGCTATTTTGTTTACCAAGTACGCCGCGAGTCCTTTTCCTCTGTATTCGGGCAAAGTATCTATACCGATTTGCCAAAAGCCGGGGATGTTGTCATCCGCAGCGGCAATGGAGCATATTTTACCGTCAACAGAAGCAGTGATTGCGATGACATCATTTTTATAATTAAATGCATGGGCAAATCGTTTGTCACCATACAACTCGTGTATGCAGTCTTTTTCACAAATTCTGAATGCAAACCCTGTTGGTGGGTCGATACGCACATCCTCATTTAAACGAAGAAATCGTATATGCTCGCCACTTAATTTTTGCCCATACTCGCGGAGCTTGCTCTCGATGACAAAAATATTAGGGTCGTCCATAATCCGCTCAGGAGCAGTGTTTGCGAAATTCTCCTCACACCACCCCAAAATCTGCCTATCAGCATGAATCACCGCATTACTCCCAAACGATACAATGTCAAAAAATTGTTTATCCGTCTCAAAAAATAAATTCTTGTCCTGCGAAAACGATTCCACAAGGCAACCACGGTCTTTCGCCATGGTGGCCTTAGCACACTCAATCTTATCCCGTCGTGTCATAAATATAATCCCCCTGTCAAAGTTTGGTAGCGCACGCGCTTCGTTTGTTGCGCTCGTGGTCAAGCCTTTTCAAAGGCTTGTGGGGTATTGGGGCAAAGCCCCAAGGTCTTAATCCATAGATATTACCTTCAACCCCTCAAGCTGAATCATATACAGCTTATGATACGCGCCTTTTTTCTTCATGAGTTCTTCGTGTGTGCCTGTTTCTATTATTTTTCCTTTTCGGATTACGGCGAGGCTGTCTACGTCTTTTAGGGTGGACATGCGGTGGGCTATGGATATTGTTGTACGGTCGGCTTGCAGTTTGTTTAGGGCGTTTTGGATTTTGCCTTCTGTTTCTGTGTCCATGGCTGCTGTGGCTTCGTCAAGGATTAGGATTTTTGGGTTTTGGATTATTGTGCGGGCTATGGATACGCGTTGCTTTTCGCCGCCGGAGAGGTCTTGGCCTCCTGCGCCCACCCGGGTTTCGTAGGCGTCGGGAAGCTTTGTTATAAAATCATGGGCAGAGGCCATTTTTGCTGCCCATATTACTTCTTCTATGGAGGCGTCGGGGCGGGCGTAGCGGATGTTGTCGGCAATGCTTCCTATAAATAGGTAGATGTCTTGAGATACAATTCCTATGTTAGCCCTTAGCTGTTGGAGTGGCAGTTTTTTTATGTTAATGCCGTCTATGGTTATTTTGCCCTCGTTGGGGTCGTATAGTCGCGCAATCAGATTTGCAAGGGTGGACTTGCCCGAGCCTGTTTTGCCTACTATACCGAGACTTTTTCCGGCGGCGACGTCCAGTGACAAGCCCTTCAAAATGGGTAGCGCAGGCTCGTACTGAAACCACACGTCTTTTACGCAGATGTCGCCTTTTAGGCTGTCTATTTTAACGGGATTTTTTGGTTCTTCTACTTCGGCTTTGGCGTCGAGGACCTCGAAGACGCGCTGTGCGGCGTCTACGCAACGCGCCCACCAGTTGCTTACGGTTGCCATAAATTGCAGCGGGCCGTAAAGCATGGTGAGGTATGCCTTAAATGCAAGAAAAGTACCCAACGAAATTTCGTCATTAATAACCATCATCGCGCCCACGGCAGTAACTGCAACCTGTCCGAAGAAAAGGAAAAGATAAATCAGCGGGAAGGCCGTCCAGCCCAAGTTAGCAGAGCCAATCCAGGCTTCGGCATGGCGGGTGTTTGATGACGCAAACCGTGAGGATTCTGCGCCTTCGCGAGCAAATGCTTTAATAACGCGCTGTCCGTTAACGGAGTCGGACACCATGTTATTCATCTGAGAAGAAACAACCCACATCTTATGATGATACCGCTGAAAAAGGTGCATAAGAATGTAAAACATAACTCCCGCGAAGGGTATAATTGTGATACAAATAAGTGCAAGCCGCCACTCCAGTCGGAACATCACGATAAAAATACCGATAAACAAAATGAGATTAAGCACGATAAAGGGCAGGCCGTCTACAAAAAACCAGTAAATATTACGTGCGTCGCGGCTTACTTTATTCATTAAAGAGCCTGTGCGCTTAGAGGTGTAAAACGAGACGGAGAGCCTTTGCATTGCTTCGAAGATACGTACTTGCAGGTCGTATATAATCCAAGGCATGGTCTTGGCAAGCACAACCTGGTAAGCCATTTGGAAAAGCGTGGCAAGCACACGTACGCCGATGATGACAAGTACAATCATGCCAATCATCTGATAAAAGCGTCCGTCGTAGGTAAGCACATCATCAATAAACATCCGCGTGCCAATATAAGGTCCGAGAATCTGCATTGCGGTAATCAAAAACATAGTAAAAGCACAGGCCGCCACCTTGCCCTTATAGTATTTAAAGAAAGCAAGCAATCGGAAAAAGATACTCATTTTATCCGCGCAGCGTGGGCAAAGTGCGCGTTCCGGCTCGGGGAAGCGGTGGCCGCATTTTTCGCAGAAGAGGGATTCTTCGAGGCGGATTTCGTGCATGGGGTCTTCTTCGCCTGCGGCTATATTTTTTGCGACTTTCACAAGACGGTCTATAAAGCTCTGGTGGCCGAGTGTGAACAGCAAAATAAGACGCTCCTCGCCGTCGTGGTTACTCACAAGCCGACAGGTGGATAAAAGCGTTTCTGTTTTTAATTCACCAAGCTCCGCGAGAGTAAATGTAACAACCTCGTGAGTATCGTACTGCGCTACGAGCCGCCTTGCGTCTTCGACTTTAACAACGCGCTCCACGCCGTATAAAATATGCAATTTCTCGCGGCAAACAGCCACATAAACGTCAGAAAAATCGCCATCCAATGTCATGTCTGTATGGACTGCAAAAATCAAATCCTTAACAGGCACACCATTAGCGGCGAAAGCCGAACGCATATATTCAGGTACATAAGTAGTCATTAAAAAAATCCTTCCAAAGTAGTAATTGCAACCTCGCCATTATACTCTGTAGGGATTTTTCAAACAATGGTAAAAAACGTTTTATATTAGAATTTTATCTTTTACAGTATTCTGTAAAGTACGCCCCAAAAGCTGCGCAAGTCATAGCTCACATAATGGTGCGGAAAAACTATCTCGCCGTTTTTAAGGTCGCCAAGTGTAAACGAAAATCCTCGTGATATTACGGATGTGGCAAATACCGAAGGCCGCCTTACCTGCAATACAACTAAACCCAGCCTGTCGTCCGTTTCAAAGCCTTTCGCGGCAGCGTACAAATACAGTCCCTCGCTAATGATAATATTGCCTTGGCAATGTGTAACAAATTTTTCAAAGCCCTCGATATGGGTTCGGCTAAAATCGTTTTCGCGGACAATCATAGTTTCCATGGGATGATAAACCATCGGTTTTGTAAAGCCGATTGCACCAGCCAAAAATAAAAATGCTGCAATAATCACAACGGTAATCGTTGTTTTTTTGTTTTTTGAAAACGGACGAGTGAGGGCAATAATCCGTTCGTATATTCCGGTGGTTGATGAAGAGATTCCTGCTATATCGTAAACAGGTAGGGCTTTGCTTGCTTCGTTTATTAAAAGCTTGCCGTAATCAAGCTTTGGATATCGAGAAATCACACGCTCGTCGCACAAAAGCTCACGGTCGTGACGAATATACCGCACAGCCCTATGTATAAGCGGGTTAAACCAAAACACGCATTGTAAGCCCTGCAAAAACAGAAACAAAAGCGGGTCGCGCTGCTTGATATGTTGTTGCTCATGGGCTAATAACATCGCACGTTCTTCTGCTGTGTAGGTATCATTAAAATTTGGCGGCGTGTAAATGTGCGAGCGGAATCTATAAAAATATGCCGCGCCGCCTTTTATCGCACCTGCTTTAATCAGACGTATGGTTTTTACTCGCTCTATAAGCGTTTTTACTACATAAATGAAAAATCCCAAAAGCCAAATGCAAACAAATAAAATCAAATTTAATTCCAAAGCTTGGCCTTGCATGAGAATAACAATACTTCGCTCAAACGGTATAAATAATGCGGGGATACAAAATGCCCATAGATATGAGCGAATAGCCGGTTCAAGATTATTTTTCCGCGCAAGCATAATAAGCACTATCAATATTGAAAGTACCACGGAAGCAAACAAGACCCTGCTAAACAAAAGTGACAGTAAAATATTGGCCTGTCCTATTCTGCTCCAAATCACGACATGCCCTCCTTTTTAGCGTCCAATAACGCAGAAAGCTCTTTTATCTGCTCGCTTGTTAAGTCGCTGTCGCCAATAAATCTGGCTAACATACCACCAACATTTCCTTTGTAGTAAAGCGAAAGAAAATCTTGATTTTCTCGCCCGATACATTCATCCTCGCTGATTTTTGGCGCGTAGTGGTATATGCGGCTGTCGGTAGTGTCTACTGTAAAAGCTACAAAGCCTTTTGATACAAGCCTTTGCAAAAGCGTCTTTATTGTCCTTGGGCTTCGCTTGCTTTCAGCTTCTGCGTTTTCTACGATTTCGGCGGAGGTCATTGGTTTTTTGTGTTCCCAAAGCACCTGCATAATGCGCCATTCTGCGCTTGAAATATTGTGTTTCATATGTAACCTCCCCCATTCGAAAACATTTGTAGTCGATTTTATCATTAATAGCTAAAGTTAGCAAGCAGCCATGACGATATATGTAATGACTACAGATGTAATCAAATATTAAATTAGGAGGAAAAATATGCCGGGAATAAGTCAAGGCTTAATGATGGGCGTGTTAACTGCCCAAAATAACATTGGGTTAGCCAAGCAAAATCAGGCTACGGCAAACCAAAGATATCTGGCGGGGAGGGTTCGTGAGCGACAAGGAATAACAGACGGCAACCCGGACGCCATAAAAGAAGGACAAGAAATGCAAGCCGAGGGCAAGGAAATGGAATTAGGCACTTTTGAACATTTGAGCAATGCAATGTACAGCATAAACTATGTATCAAACGAATCCGAAGATTCATACGACGAAACCGACAACGAAACCGGCCAAGAAATATCCAATTCCGAGCAAGCAGGCGGCGAGGCTGATGGCGAGTTTAATGTAGTAATCCGTGGCGATGCCATTAGAGGAAGCGTAAACAGAACTGTTACTGCTCCTCGTCAAAACAGCGTTGATATTTCTGTATAGGTATTATGCCCACAAATGCAACCGCGCCGACAATAAGCGCGTAATTGCTCATGCGGCTAAGCTGCGAAATCCGCAAAAGCCCCGATGAAAGATAAGTGTCCGGCGGCAAAATACCCGTGCCGATAATCGTATTAAAAAGCGAGTGGTTAAGCGCGGAAAGATTTGGCAGCCATAGCAAAATATCATTCGCGCCCCACACAAATGCGGCAAGGCACAGCACCGCGCCCAAAATCGGAAGACGCTTTTGGGTGCGACGCTGTGCCATTTGCAGAAAATATATCATGGCTGCCAGTAGGATTACATATAAAAAAATACGGCTGCGGATGTTAATGCTTTCTACAAAGCGGCTTATGTCTATGATGGCGTAGTTTTCGGGGTTGCGGCCTATGTGCTCCAGCATTGTGTTGGCTGTGGCCTGCGCCAGCGGGTCGGGCGGGTAGGGGTGCAGGTAGATTGCGGAGATTGGCATGTTATCCTCGCGGGGCAGCCATGCTGTGTAGTCGCCGCCATCGCTGCGTACGGCGGTGACGATGTACTGAACTTCGCCTATGTGTACAGTTAGCCCTTCGATGTTTTCCGCTGTGCCAAATAATCGCCACGCCAATGTATCGTTTACCGTTATTGTGTTTTCGAGGTTTTCGTTGGTGTAAATTGCGGTGGCGGATGTTTCTTGCATGGATGACGCAAGCCATACCGTGCTTTGGTAAACCGTGGTAAATGTGTAATTTTGGAAGGCGATTTGCAGATTTTCGATATCGGCGGTGCTAAAGCCGCCTTCGCCGGAAATCGGCGCGATATACACGACATCACGCGCAAAATACCGCCCTGCACGTGCGTAGGCGTAAAAAACTACACCTATGCACGTAAGCACAAGCAGCATGTTAAATATTAAAAAAATCAGTCGCCTCATTCCATCAGCCACAGCGATATGCTGTTTTGGATTTGTTGTGCAAAGGCTTCGGCGGTTAATGCGCCTTCCATGAAATTTCCTAAGTTAATAAATTCCGACCCTGCCCAAACCTCTGAGGGGATAAATGTTGTGGTTAATGTCACGGGCATATCCATTTGCGGGGTGAGTTGGCGGATGGCGGCGGCTACGTCGGGGTCTGCAAGCCCAAGCTCGCCAAAGTTAGAAACATGTTCAAATGCAAGCCGTGGCTTGGACGGGAAATGCGCACGTGTAATTGGCGTGGCTATGGACATTGTATTCCATGGGGTTGGCGAGCCCCAGCGCGGCTCTACCAGTGCGCGGCCTGTGGGTGCGTAGTAGGCTTGCAGCAGGTGGCGGGTAAATTCCCATGCAAGTTCACTGTTGCCGGCTGTCGGGAAAAGAAGCTTTGCCCATATTGGGTCGCCGTTAGGGTTAATCAGCGCACGCCCTTGGCGGTCCGTAAGAATAGAATAGTTTAAAAACACCGGTGTCTCCAATTCGAAAAACGAAGAAATACCCATTAGGCCGGAGTTACCCATTTCAAACATTTGCTCACGTGCGCGGTCGTTCATAAATCCTTGGGATGGGGCGGTGGCCATCCAGCCGCTGGCCAGGCTTTGGCGTTCTTGTGAGATAAAGATTTCGCTCAGCATATTTAGATATTCGATAAAATCGGGGTGCGTAAAGTTTGCGGTGCGGGTGCTAAAGTCGATAAACCCACCAAGCCCTATGTCTATCGCACTGTGCAAATCACCAATGCTCCATGATACGCCCGCATTAAGGTGCGGGAACTCGCCCACGTTTTGCAAGAAGATTTCATAGATTTCCGATGGGGTGATTGTGGTGCGTGGGGTGGTAGCCTGCGGTAATTCTGCGTTGATTCCTACATAGTAAAAGCCAAAGCTGACGGGCAGCATGTACAGCCCGCCGTCAAACTCAAAGGCGTCGAGTACATGCTCAAAAAACTCGCCGCGGCTTGTGTTTGGGCAGTTTTCTATCAGCACGTTAATGTCGGTGAGAAAACCCGAACGCGCAAACGGGCGGATGTTTATGCCGCTTTCGTAGATTAGGATGTCGGGGCCTTGGCCTGTCATTAGCTCCGTGTTTAGGCGTTCTATGCGGGTTTGCATTCCTTCCCAGTCTGCCCAGTCGTGGTCTTCTAATATTAGGCTAAAGCCGTATTCTTCGCCTCGGGCTTGCCACTCGGCGTCCATTGCTTCTGCCGCTTGCAAAAATACGCCCGTGTGACGGTCGGGGATACGCACGGTTAGCGTACGCTGCGGGCGATGGTCTTCTACTATGACTGTGGGTACGTAGGGGGTGATTTCTCGCTCGGTGTTTAGCCATTCTGTGATGGAGGCTTCCATTTGGGCGATGGCTTCTTCCGCTTCCGTTTCTCCGTTTAGGAAGTCGGATAAATGCCGGGCAAATGCTTCCATAGGAAGAAATAACCGCGTAATCGGGTGGTTAACAGGCCTTTGCGCATATGCAAGAATCCGCCCTGCGGCAGAACTCACAGCCGCGCTTTCGCTGCCATGTATCGGGCGGCCTTCGAACTGCGTAAGCGCGGTAGAAAGCCCACGCTCGATAAAATCCAAGGCGTACATTTCCACCGTATGCACCGTGCCGTCAAAGCTAAGCCCGCTGTTTGTGGCGGCGATAATTTCTTCTATAAAAGCCCATGCCTCGGCAGGGTTTGCGTTCGCGCTTACGGCAATCGTGGGTAAATTCCAATCGCCTGCGCGGTTTACAAGCCTGCCGCTATTGTCCGCAATGGGGAGGTAATTGATAAAAAATGCGTTTTGGAAATCAAAAAGCGCGTCTATCGCAGAGCCAAGCCCTGACCCAACATGGAAAACATGATTAGCCTGCAACTCATATATAAACTCGTCGGTAGAAGGCCCAAACGCAAAGCTGCTGTTATCCAACATAACATCGCGCATTTGCTCCATAAAATCCGCCATGCCCGTCGGGAAGCTAACAGTACCTGCCGCAAAATCCACCATGTCGGTAAGCTCCGGCGTAAAAGCCGCATTTGGCGGGAAGAAATTTGCAAAATAGAAATCCGCATACTCGGGATATGCATAAACTAAATCCGCGTAAATTTGCATAAGCGCGGCGGGTGACGCATAGGACAGCATGGCAAAACGCTCCAAAAACTCATCGGGCAAGGTCGCATTTATCCCGATAAATTCGAAGCCAAAGTGCATGGGCAGGGCATAGAGCCGCCCGCCGATTTCATGGGAGGCCAGCGCGTTTTGGAAGAAGCGACCAAGGGGATACTCGTTTGCATGTGCAAAAAGGTCGTATATATTTGCCAGAAACCCGCCCTCTATCAAGGGATAAAGCAGCATACTGTCCACCACAAAAATATCCGGCGCGAAATCCGGCCCCGCCGCAAACATACCAAGCATTTGCTCTTGGAAGCCTACTCGCTCCTCAAAGAGATATGTTACTACGTTGTATTCATAGCTACCGCTTGCCGACATCCGTGCCCGCACCGCGTTTTGTATATGCGAGTTAACGTTGCCCGTTGGTGTGAAAACCGTGAACTCAGGGCGTTGGCTTAATGGGTCGGGAATGCCCCCCAAGCCATTCCCCGTGCCGCCTTGAGGGGTTTGCCCCGAAACATCATTTTCGTCGGTGGTTCGATTTCTGCCGCAGGCGGTTAGTGCCAGCGATAGTGCAATAAGTGTGAGTAGTAGCAGTATTTTTTTCATGTTGTTTTCTCCTTTTTTGTCTAGCTTGAGATACCGGCCAAGCCGGTCTTTATGCGGCTTGGTACGCTTTTTTCAAAATCATCCGCCCACAAGCCGTACCCTTTGGCCGACCCCTACGGGGATGTCGCTGTTTATGATAATTGGCTCATCCGGGATTTCCATGCCCCAGGATGTGGTGATTGCTACGTTTGTGGTATCGCGGCGTCCCGCGTTTACCCTAAAGGCTCGTACATAGTAGCTGCTGCCAAATCTCTGCGGCACTGCCTGCACAAAGAGTACGAAGTATCCGTTTTGGTCTTCGCGCAAGGCGGATAGCGGTATCACCGACGGGTGGTTTGTGTTGCCGCCCGATACTACCACCGTGACCAGCTCCCCGCCGCGCAGAGAGCCGCTTTGTACTTCTATTATTGCATTGTTTCTGCCGCCTTGCGGGACTATCCTTGCGGTGCGGCCTGTTAAGCGTTCTGTGCCTACCGTTACCTCTACGTTTTGCCCCACGTCTATGAAGTCCTGTATCTGCGGGAAGGAGGCTTCTACGTAAAAGCGATTGTTGGCCAGAGCTGTTCGCAGTATTGCCGCGCCTTCCTGTACAACGGCTCCTTCGGAAATCCCCGCCATATGCTCGGTGACTGTAACCGCGCCGGGTTGTCGTACCTCTATCACACCACCGTCGGCTATTTGCATTGCCAGCTCGTAGATTTGGGCTTCGATACGCTCCATCTCCAGCTCGTGGGCGGTTTGGGCGATTTCCAGTTGCGTAATCCGTCCGCGGCGGCTGTCTATTTGCGATTGATGGGTGCTTCGTGCCGCGGCGGTCGCCTCCGTGTATGCCGATGTTGCTGTCTCGAAATTTGCTATGGCTTGGTCGCGGCGTTGGGTAACCTGCTCGCGGGTTTGGTTGTGCTGCGCGATGATTTGCTCGCGTGCGGTTTCCAGTTGAGATAATTCGTTTTCTGCGTCGGTTAGCTGTTGGCGTGGGTTTACACCGGCGGCAAATAGGATTTGTTGCGTTTCAAGATTTTCCTGTGCGCGCTCGGTTTGGTTTGTATTTGCTTCCAGTTGCAGCAGCAACGACCGCTCGTTATTTTCCAATTGCAAATCGTACTCAAATAAATTTAGCGTGGGCGCGGTAGGCAATTGCGCGGGCGGCATTTGCACAAGCTGCTGCCGCTCTACCTCAAGCTCACTCTGCGCACGCTCCAGATTAAGCGTCGTTAAACGTCTGTCGTGTTCGGCGCGTTCCAGCATGTCGGAGAGCGTTCGCATGTCGCTGGTTAGCGTAAACAATACGCCGCTTTCTCCGATATCCGCAAGCTGCGTAATCCGCCCGCCTGCCGGCGCGAAAATAATCTCCGTATCCGCCGCCCGCACAAGCCCCGAAGACCGCGCCTCGGGGTGGATATTCCCCTGCCTAACAAATTCCAAGGTAACACGCGGCACATGCAAATCCGCCAAAGTCCGCGAAAAAAACGTCAAAAATAAAATCACACATACAAAACCTATCGTCACCCGCATTAAAATTTTCTTGTAGTCCATAAAACCTCCTATTTTAATCCGCTCATTCTCATACCGCTGACCAAATACTCCTGCCCATGCAAAAACACCAATAGCGCGGGAATCATATAAAAAACAGAAGCGGCAAAAACGATTTCGAAGCTACCCGCAAGCCGTGGCAAATACACGCTTAACGGCTGCTGCTCAAAATCCGTGATAAACACAATGGCCTGGTCCACCACATTCCAATAGTCTACAAAAACCAAAATAGCAAGCGCGGCAATGGCGGGCTTTATCAACGGCACAACAATGGAAACCAAAATACGCAACTGTCCCGCGCCGTCAATCTTAGCCGCCTCGATAAACTCCACAGGAAGCGTCTTTAAAAACTGCCGCAGCAAAAACACCCCAAAGGGCGCGAAAACCGCAGGCAAAATAATAGCAAGCACACTTTCGCTGATTCCTAAAAAGCCCGCCATTACAAACTGCGGCACAAGCAAAACAGGCAATGGCATAAGCATAACCACAAGATAAACAAAAAATAATTTCTCCTTATGCCGCCATTTACAAAATTCAAATGCATAAGCCGCAGGTACGCAAATCACCAATTGACCGACAACCGCAGGCGTGGTAATAATCACGGAGTTCCAAAGCGCGTTCATAAACCCAACATCACGGAAAAGCGCGAAATACTGCCCAAGGGACGCAAAATCCGGAATCACCGACATCCGTACAAAGTGTATCTGCGGAAAAACCTCCAAGGCATAAAAGCTGTTAGCAGGCAAAAGCGTAATCGAGTATCGGTTAGTAATTTCAAACCCCGTCATAAACGAGTTTGTAATCGTAATAAAAATAGGCATGGCAAAAGCCGCCGCAAGCAAGGCGGCAAAGGCAATCGTAAGCACTTTTTGCAAAATTTTCATAGATAAGTCTGCCTTTGCTGTAGCCGATACAAAATAAATACCAGCACCAAAATAAACCCAAAAATATAAAACGACGCCGAGGCCATAAGCTGATAATTTAGATTAGCAAATTGGTTATTTAAAAAATGCTGCAAAAGATAAATAGAAAGGTGGGGGTGCGTACCCGTGAGCAAATATATTTCGCGGAAAACCTTAAACGAGTTAACCACGGACAAAATAAAAACCAGCAAAAACGTAGGTGCGAGATAGGTAAGCGTAACTATGCGAAACTGCCGCAGCTTACCCGCGCCCTCTATCGCGGCATATTCGTAATAATCCTTGGGAATAAAATCCAACCCCGCCTGAAACAAAATCATATTAAACCCAACATTTTTCCAAACAAAAATCAAGATAACAAACCACATGGCATAGTCGGAGTTAAGCCAGTCTACGGGATTATATGTAAAAAACAAGCGATTAAACATGCCGTTAATAGAAACAAAATTACGCCAGAAGAAAACCACAGACCCCGACGGAATCACCAGCGGTAAAAGAAAAAACACAAGCAGACCCCGCCTAAGCTTTTTGCTCATAGGCCGCAGCAAAAGCGCGAGGGTAAGTGCGAGAGCCATATTAAGCGGGATACTAATTCCCATAAATGTAAGCGTATTGTCCACGGCCAAAGCAAAAGCGGCATTGTTCCAAGTGTCCACAAGATTGTCCACTCCCACAAACTGCCGCGAAACCGCATTATCAATCAAAGCATAATAAACAGAAATCCCAAACGGAATAACATAAAAAGCCAAAAGCCCCAAAAGGCTCGGTATAAGTAATAAATAAATAGCGCGCTCGTGCTTCATATAAGACCACCTGTAATTTCAATCTAAGGACATTAGACCACAGTCAGGCTGTGCTGTCAACCTTACTCAATCAACCACAATGCCACCGAGTTGTGTATAAGCTGCGCATAGGCTTCGGCGGTTATCGCGCCGGACATAAAGCTGTTGACGTTTCCACCATGAGAGCCGAGAAATAAAATCCAAGGCAGCATCGGAGAAAGCATAGCCATTGGCATTTCGTTGTATGCGTTTATGCGGTTTATTGCGGCCTCTATTTGCGCGGCTCGTTCTTGGGAGGTGTCAAAGTTAGTAAAACTTAACTCACCCGCTTTATTAAACGCGTCATAAAACCCTTCGATATATTCAAAAACATTGCGCAAATGCTCATCGGCAATGGCGCGTTTTATCGGCGTAGAAAGGGAATATAAGCCTATGGGCAACAGTCTCCCCTGTACCGGGTCTCTCCTCGCATTTACCAGCGGTTGCGCATATGCCTTGATAAGATATTGCATAAATTCCCACGCAAGCTCCTGCTGCCCCGCCGATGTAATAGAAAAAGCCGCCCATACACTGTCCGAATGCATAGAATTATTGTTAATTAAAAGCCTGCCACGGTCGTCCGCGAGCGGGCGATAACGAGCAAAGTACGCCTCATCACCCAAAAAAGCATGTACGGGGTTAAGCATTTGTGAATCCATAAAAAAAACCTGCTTTTCCGTGAAGTCACGCAATGTATGATTTGCAAAAAATGGCGTGGCACGCCAACCGCCACCGGAAAGGTGCGTACTGCGCCCGAAAACACGCGGAAGCATATCAAGATACGAAACAAAGACCTCATCCGTAAGGTCTGATGTGCGGGTATCAAAATCAATATAACCGGCAATAAGGGCTTCTATCATGCTATAACGCGAGCTAAAAGAAATCGGTATGCCCGTAGACAAATGAGCAAACTCTTGTTGCTCCCTTACATCAAGATAAATGTCAAGCAATTGACCTATTGTAACCGTAGGCTCTTGGGCAAAGCGGTTAACATAAGCCTGCGGCAGTCCTGTGTTAATCCCCACATGGTAAAACCCAAAGCTTACAGGGAAGGTATAAAGCCTGTTATCAATTTCAAAAGCCGAAAGCACATTGGTAAAAAAATCTTCTCGGTTTGTGCGGGGGCAGTTATCCATGAGCGTGTAAATGTCCGCAATCAAACCGGAGCGCACGGCGGAGCGGATATCACGGGAAAACCCCGAAGTAAACATATCCGGCCCTTGCCCCGCCATTAGCTCTACACCCAGCCTGTCCATGCGGCAGTTTGGCCAAGTTCGGCTATATTGGTCGTTATCCTCCACTACCACCTTAAATGTGTACGGGTAACCCCTCACTTGCCAAGATTCACTCATTGCGGCGGCGGCTTGCTCTATTATTCTGTTATGCCAATTGTCAATTATAAGGATATTTAATGTGCGGGTATAATCATGCGGCTCGTTTATGCCGTTGTTTTCTCCATTTTCATTTCGCCCGCAAGCGGTAAATGTAACGGACAGCATTATAATTATTAGCAGTGCTTTACATTTCATAGATAGGCTCCTCTTATGGAAAGTGTACACTTATGTATTTATAATCTATTATGGGTTGTGCTGTGAAGGGTAGAAATAACGCTGATAGGTACATAAGCCCTTTGGGTTATTGGCTGATTGCATTAAGTAGCTTTAACAAGTCATTTTTCGATAGGTTGCCAATAGGCGTGGGTTGTATGGTCGAAAGTGGTAAGTCAATAATTCTGCCAATATCTATATATGATTGCTTTGCCAACCCCGCTTGCGCCCAATCCTCAATGGGAATATATTGAGATTGAATGATGACACTTTTGTTATTATATTGTGATGTAATTTGAAAGACCGCGGCTTCTTTTTGGTCGGATGACAACACTAAAACAGGGCGACGTTTTCCATCGCCGCCCCAAGAAACATATGCAATGTGAAGGTCGTATGGCTTCATCAACCATTCACCGCCCAATCGTAAACTTCAGGGTGCTTATCTTTGTCAACGATGGCATAACCATTTTTATCTGCTTCGAGCTTTACTCTTGGTATGTTTTTTTTTGCGATTACAGCAGTGAGTTGTTCCTCTAACGTAGGGGTAACTACAGGCTGAAAAGGTAAGCGTCGCTCGGCTATAATCTGCCTGTAAAACATATCTATTGCCGTGGTTTGGTCAATCCCCATGCGGTCTAAAAGCATTGTTGCGGTTTCTTTAACCATTGTATCAATTTTTACATTCACATTTGACTTAGTAGCCACCATAATGAATCACCTCATCCACATTATATGCAATCATAACGCCAATGTAAAGATACCATCGTCATTTAAAGCGAAATATATGTTAATAAACTAAGCAGGATTAAGAATTTTTGCATAAACATAGCCTTTGATAATTACATCATGAACTTCTATTGACGGACACATACCATAATTTAAGGCATACCACATATGAATAGCCGCAACTTTAT
>Ga0209755_10001488_pt1 | contig 36034 bp, 36 predicted proteins | sample TergutCo191P1_FD_187301 | JGI IMG/M metagenome (GOLD analysis project Ga0209755, IMG submission 187301) | Cornitermes sp. P1 segment gut microbial communities from Petit-Saut dam, French Guiana - Co191P1 (SPAdes) (version 2) | ecosystem: Host-associated > Arthropoda: Insects > Digestive system... | reverse complement strand
TCCCGTAATCCAGCGGCTCGCGCGCGAAATCGTAGTAGAGCGACATGATTATATACTCCGACTTGACAAGGCGGATTCGGGTAAACGCGGCGTTCGCTATGTTTACATATGAACGCTGTTGGAGCGTATTTGAAATAAGCTCGTTATACCGAGCGACGACGGAATTGCTTCTTTGCGTGTTATAGAACGACAGAAATACCGTGACCAGCATCATCACGCCAAAGATAAGAAAGAGTTTGCCCTTGATTTTTAGGGAGTGGAACCAACGCATATTCCCCCTTTTGGTTCTTAGTGAAAAACCTAGTGATTGATAGTATTGCATTTTCAGACAGAAATAGCAAGCGGGTAGCAGTGCGTGATAGGCCGATAGCATTTGCTCTTATACACAGAAACAAAATTGACATCGAGCGAAATTCCGCAAGGGAAACGGTTCTGCGCCCGACGGTTGTTCAGACCGTAGCCTCCGTTTATACTTGAAGCAATGGAATATCCCTGCTACGTATCAGATATCCATTTTCCGCAAATGCTTCATGCCCTAACCATCAGATCGCCGATTGCCAGGGGCAGGCTTGTGTCCATCGAATGCCCACAGCTTCCGGAGGACTACACGTTGCTTACCGCGGAAGACATTCCCGGGGAAAACAGCCTAGGGGATTCCGATCTTCCAATACTTGCCAGCGGGGAATTGTCCTACAAAGGCGAGCCGATAGCCTTGCTGCTGGGGCCCGACAAGGACACGTTGGAAAAATACGCCTGTAACTGCAAGATCGTCGCGGAGGAAGATACTCCCGTTTTTTCCATTGGCGACGAGGCCAACGCGGAAGTCGTGGCAACGCGGGATATCTGCGTCGGGGATCCGGAAGGGGCTTTTGCCAGCGCCGCATCGACTGTCAAAAGCGACTACGAGACTGGTATTCAGGAGCACTGGTACTCCGAGCCTTGTGGCGCCATTGCATGGATTGAACTGCAGGAAACCCAGGAGGAGCATACGGAACAGGAGGAAGCAGAAGCCCCCCCGCCAGCCAGTATACCAAAACCTGTCGATCTAAGGCTTATCGTAAGCACCGCAACCCAATGGCCCTTTCACGTAAGGCATTCTGTCGCCCGCGTCCTTGGACCCGAAGCCCCTGCCGTTCAAGTAAAGCCCAGCATAACGGGCCTTCACCTGGACGGCAAGTTATGGTATCCATCGCTTATATCCTGCCATGCCGCGCTTGGGGCGTGGATCACCGGAAGGCCGGTACGGCTGGTGCTTTCCAAAAAAGACGATTTTTCATTTTCGCCAAAGCGCTTCGGCACAAGCATAAGCGTCTCAAGCGCCTTTGACGAAAAGGGGGATCTTATAGGAACCAAGGTGGAAGCGTCGATCAACCTGGGGGCGTACGGTGTCGGCACGATGGAGATGCTCGATCAGGTCTGCCTGGGAAGCCTGGGGATGTACGAGGCAAAAAACATATGCTTCAAGGGCAAGGCGTTCAGGACGAACATTCCCCCGCAGGGGCCTTTTGCCGGTTTTGGCCTGGCCCAGGGCTCCTTCGCGCTGGAACGCCACGTTTCCCTAATCGCGGACGGCCATAGGCAGGATCCGTCGGAATGGCGAAAGAAAAATTTTCTTAAGGCCAGCACCCTTTCCCCTGGCCTGCCGATAAAGGACGCGATCCCCTGGGAACAGCTTATCGACACGGCTGTAAAGATGAGCGATTACAGCCGAAAATGGGCGTCCTACGAGCTGTTAAGGCAGAAAAGGAAGGAGCTAATGCCACAGGATGATTCCCACCATGCAATGCGAATGGAAAAAAGCGAAAACCTGCGCGGCATAGGCATAGCCATGGGGTACCAGGGAAACGGCTTTTTGCACCCGGGAATGGACGGCGGTGGCTACGGAGTGGAGTTAATACTGGAAAAAGATGGGTCGCTGGAGATAAAAACAGGAATGGCCGGCACCGAGCACGGCACGGTGTGGACGGACATTGCCCTGGAAATCCTAGGCGTGGACGCGGAAAATGTTAGGATAAACCGCGCCATTGATGACGAAGCCTTCCCAGTTCCCAAGACCATGGAACCGGGGCCAACCCTGGAACCCGGGCCGGCAGTCATGTCGCGCAAGACGACCGCCTTTGCCGAGCTTGTCGAACAGGCATGTCTTGCGATTCGTGGGCAACGCTTCCGCGACCCTCTGCCCATAAGCGTCAGGGAAACAGCCAGTCCATTGGAAAACCCGGAATGGAGCAGGCATTTCTCGCTCCCAAACGGGGAAGCCCCGGACTGTGGTGGTTTTCTGCGGCCAGGATCGGCCGCGGCGGTTGTGGAAGTGGAGATCGATCCTGTCGAATATGTCCCCAGAATACGGGGCGTGTGGCTCGCGGTGGACGGCGGAAGGATCTTTCGCGGGAACAAGGTCCGCAGGAGTCTAAAGCTTTCCGCGATTCATGCCCTGGGCTGGGCCTACCGCGAGCAACTGGCCTATGTCTCGGGGCGTATCCCCGACGGCGGGTTCGAAAACTTCGACATTGCAGGCGCCTCGGAAATACCAACGGTCGATATCGACTTCATCCCGGATACCTCGGAGAAACCAAAAGGGATAGGCGATCTTCCCTTTGCCTGTGTTCCAGCCGCATACCTTCAGGCGGTTTCGCAGGCGATGGACAAGCATTTCCACTCCATACCGCTTAGGGTCCAGGACGCGGGCGGGGGCTCCCAGTGAAAATAAGCTTTATTCTTAACGGGGAGGACATGGTGATCCATTGCAGGGCCATGGTGAGGCTTATCGACATACTGCGTACCGACTTCGGCCTGATGGGTACAAAAACCGGGTGTCTTGCCGGGAAATGCGGCCTATGCACCGTGATATTCAACGGCAGCGTAAGCCTGGCCTGTTTTATCCCCGCATTCAGGCTACAGAAAAGCGAGGTCATAACGATAGAGGGGTTTGCCCTTACCGACGAATACCAGGATATCGAAAGCGGTTTCGGCGAGGTGGAACTTGACGACTGCGAGTATTGCAGGACAGGCAAAATACTAGTCGCCGGGGCGCTGATTGGCAGAAGCAAGCGCCCCTCCAGGGAGGAGATATTCCGTACCGTGGACGGGATAAGGTGCCGCTGCACGGATCCGGAAAGACTCGTCGCGGGGATAGAAAAGGCGCTTGAAATAAAGATGCGGAGGCTCTATGGCCGATCAGCCTGACCTGGTTTTTTACCCGGAAAACTACACAGAGCTTTTTAACAACTGGAACCACTATCCGGGCGCCGTGCCCTTTGCCGGTGGCACCGCGCTGATTCGCGGACAGGACAGGCTGGTACCGGAACTGCCCCCCGTCATTCTATCGCTTGAAAAAATCGAGGAAATGCGAAGGATAAACCGTTCCGAACGCTACCTGGAAATAGGGGCGATGGTTAGGCTAAGCAGGATTATCGAGTTGAGAAAATTTGGCCCCGGCGTCCTTGTTCATTGCCTGCGAAACATAGCAGGGCCACAGCTTCGCAACATGGCAACCATAGGGGGAAACGTCTGCAGCCACCTGGACAGCGTCGCGACCCTTACCGCCCTGGACGCGCAGTACGAACTGCGAAGCGCGCAGTCCTCCAGGTGGATTACCGCGGCGCGCTTTTCGCCCGAGCCCGGCCCCGGCGCGTTAGGCCCAAGGGAAATCCTAAGCAGGATTAGGGTGCCACTGGACAACTGGGACTATTCGGCGTACAAAAAGTTTTCCAGGCCAACAGGGGCGGACAAAAACGCGGTCTTCCTGGCAAAGGCCCAGAAAAACGTGCTAGCCGACATAAGGATCATCTGCAAGATAGCAAACAGGATCTGGCAGGACAAGGACAGCGAGATAATCCTTATCGGTAAGCGCCTTCCCCTCACCCGGCGCATCGCATCCGCGTTTGTGGGGCGCTGGGACACCTTCCTGCGGGGTGCCGATAACGTGGACGAACCGTCAAGAAAGGAAATGGTCAATTTTATCGAGGCGAACGTCGGCAATCTGGTGGAGTAAATTACACTCGAGACGTATTGAAACAAGGCCCGCCCTGTGGTATACTTACAAAATGAAAAAAACTGGGGGTGTCATGACCGTAGAAGAAGCAATTTCATTACTGGACGGGCAGTTTTTCTGTGGCAAAGACCAGGCGGGTATAGAGATATCCTCGGCTTGCGGGGCCGATCTTATGAGCGATGTCATGGCCTTTGTCAAAGACCGCGTGCTACTATTGACGGGGCTGGTAAACCCACAGGTTATCAGAACCGCGACGCTTCTGGATATCCACGCCGTCATTTTCGTCCGTGGCAAGGTTCCATCCCGCGACATGATTGACATGGCGGAAGAATCGAGCATTATCCTTGGCGGCACCAAGCACCCCATGTTTATATCCTGCGGCAAACTCTACGAAGCTGGCTTAAAGGACGGTGGCACCCGGGCGATTTAACCCTTACATCCTAAACTCGGAACCCAGGTATACCTCGCGAACCATTTCGTTGGCAAGAATCGTGTCGCGTCCCCCGCGCGCAACAATAGAGCCCTCGGCAATGATAAACGCCTCCGTGGTTATTTCCAGGGTGTCCCTAACGTTGTGGTCGGTAATGAGAATGCCGATGCCCTTTTCCGCAAGACGGCGGATAATTTGCTTGATCTCGAAGACAGCAATGGGGTCAATCCCGGCGAAGGGCTCGTCCAGCAAAAGGAATTTCGGCTCGGTGGCAAGGGCGCGGGCAATTTCGGTGCGACGCCGCTCGCCGCCCGAAAGGGTAAAACCGAACTGTTTGCGTATCCTGTCTATGCCGAATTCTCCAAGCAGCTCTTCCAGGCGCTCCTTTTTGGCGACCTTGTCGATATCGCGACGACTTTCCAGAATTGCCCAAATGTTCTGCTCCACAGTCAGCTTGCGAAAAATAGACGCCTCCTGTGGCAGATAGGCAATGCCCATCCTTGCCCGGCGAAACATTGGCATGGAGGTAATGTCGGTGTCATTCATGTGTACGCCACCAGCATTTGGCTTGTAAAATCCAACTATCATGTAAAAAATCGTCGTCTTTCCAGCGCCATTCGGCCCCAAGAGACCCGCGACCTCGCCGTTGCACATCGTAAAGTTCACGCCACGGACAACTTCCTTTTTGCCAAAACGCTTGCGTATGTCCGTTACCCCCAGGGTGTGCTTATTCGGCGGTACCGCGTCCGGCGATTCGGCAGGCGACTCTTCGGCCTGCACAAATTCCTCGGAAGAAGGCGCGTCCTCAATAGTTGGTTCGGTATCTTTTTCCGTCATAGTCACAACAAAGCGGCTAGTTTCTTATCGTTCCGGAAACCGCGCCTTCCATGATTACGTCGTTGGTCTCCAGGTCAACCCGTATCCTGTCCGCCCTAAATTCGTCGTCGCCCCTAAAGACCACCGGGAAACCGGAAAGGTCCAGCAACTGTTCGGTGCGACGGTAGATGGCGTGTTCCGCGCGACTGACCATATCGTCCTGGAACAGGCGCACGGAAATCTGGAGTACCGTTATTTCGGTTTCCTCGTCGAATTCTATAAAGTTGCCTTTCGCAACCACCTCGTTTTCCCTGTCCTCAAGCGTCGCGTTGCCCTCCAGCCTGGCGATCCTTCGGTCCCGGTCGTAGCGGATCCTGTCCGCGCGGAAAACGATGTTCCTTTCGGTTTCCATGCCCCAGACATCGCCTATGCTGTCGATAAACTGGTTGTTGTCCCCGGAAATTTCGATGCGGTTAGCGCGAAGCAGCATGTTGTCCGCGTGGACCTCGGCGTTGCCGGCAAGAATGGTTACTTCCCTGCCCAAGGCCCTAGTGCCGGACATTCTGTCCGCCCTAAAAGTGAAGGTGTCGGCGAACACGCCAGGGGTGGCGCCAAAGACGGCGACAAAAGACAGGGCAAGCGCAAACCTGTAAACTCTCATTCGACCGTTCCTCCTTCAGGGATGACTGGGGTATAATAGCCAGAATAGGCCACAAGATCGTCCGTCTCGTCGTATTCGTCGTCCTCGTGGACATAAGTGCCGACTACCGCGCCGGAAAACTCCCAGGTGCGTTGCCGCGCGTCGGCGCGAAAACCCAAACCGGCAAAAGCGGTGCCGTCATCCCTGGAAATATGGACCTCGTCCTCGTCCCCCCCCAAAAGAATCCGCGTGGTGTCCCTCCATTGAAGCAGCCTGGTTTCTATGGCGATTTCCTCGGATTCGACCTCCAGCCGAACCCCGTCCGACATGAAAATATCAAGGGAATCCAGTTCCACGAAGGCACTACCAGCCCTTCCGAAAGCGTTCACGTCGCCCTGCTCGAATTGCTCGAAGGAAAAATTCCGCAGTTCCATGACCTGGCGATCCTCGAAACGTTCCGCCCGCTCCGCAAGGAACCGCGCCTGAATGTCCGCGGACCGGACACGCACGTATTCGACATTTTCCATAATGATATCCGGCAGATCCCTATCCCCGCCACCGGTTCTGTCGCCGTAATCAAAGGAACACGCCACCAGCAGCACGGCGACAAGCAGGGCCGGGAAAAGGAAAGGCTTTTTGTCCAGTTTGCTCCTCCTGTTTACTTACCCCTAGAACCAAAATCCTTGGCCGCGGTAACAAAATCCCTAAAAAGCGGCGCCGCCGCCGTCGGTTTCGACTTAAACTCCGGGTGGAACTGAACGCCCACACCCCAAGGGTGGTTCGGCCATTCGACGCATTCCACAAGACCACCGTCCGGGGTAAGCGCCGCAATTTTAAGGCCGGACGCGCTAATGTCGTCACGGAACCTGTTGGAAAACTCGTACCGGTGCCTGTGCCGCTCCCACAGGCGCACGGGTCCGTTCCCGGCCAGCGAGCGGTAGGCGGCAAAAATGTGGGTGCCAGGTTCCGCAACCGATTCGCCCAGCCCAAGCCGCATGGTTCCGCCGTAGTTTTCCACGCCTTCCAGCTCCTCCAGAAGGCTTATCACCGGATGCCCTGTGTCCTGGCTGAATTCGGTGGAATCCGCGTCCGCCCAGCCAAGGATATTCCGGCACCACTCGATCACCATGATCTGCATCCCCAAGCATATGCCGAAACAGGGAACCCCGTTCGTCCGCGCCCAGGAAGCCACCCGTATTATGCCCTCGATTCCCCTTTCGCCAAACCCACCTGGAATCAGAATGCCGTCAAACGCGCCACTTTCAGACAATTCCGATGCGGAGCCAGCCTCCACTTCGGAGGAATCGATTTTGATGACCTCGACCTCTACCCCGCATTCCAGGCCAGCGTGAAAAAGTGCCTCGTACACGGATTTGTATGCGTCGTGCAGTTCCATGTACTTGCCCACGACCCCGATGCGAACCCTGCCCTTCCGCGTGGCGAAGCGTCCCATCATCGACTCCCAGGGCTTAAGGTTCGAATGGCGGAACTCCACGCCCATTTTCCCCAACACCACCTGATCCAGCCTTTGCTCGGAAAACATTAGGGGTATCTCATACATTGTAGTGTCAATATCCCGGGAAGTAAATACCGCGTCCGGATCGACATTGGTAAACAGGGCAAGTTTCCTTCGGTTGTCCTCGTCCAGCATCAAGGGGGCGCGGCAGATAAGCACGTCTGGCTGGATTCCCATCCCCTGCATAGCCTTGACCGAGTGCTGTGACGGTTTTGTCTTGAGCTCGCCACCGGCAACCTCGGTAATGAGGGTCAGGTGGACGGAAATGGCGTTTTTCCTGCCACGCTCGTGGATTATCTGCCTCGCCGCCTCCAGAAAGGGTATAGACTCGATATCGCCGACAGTGCCACCGATTTCCACGATTACCACGTCGGTTTCGCTGTCCTCGTCGGCCACCACCATGATTCGCCGCTTGATTTCGTCGGTTATGTGGGGAATCACCTGAACGCATCTTCCCAGGTAGCGACCTGCCCTTTCCTGCTCTATGACAGACTGGTAAACCTGGCCCGCCGTCATGGAATTTGCCTTGGTCAGAAGGCCCTTGGTAAAACGGGCGTAGTTGCCAAGATCAAGGTCGGTTTCCGCGCCGTCGTCTGTAACATAGACCTCACCGTGCTCGAAGGGGCTCATGGTCCCGGCATCCACGTTGATGTAGGGGTCGCATTTCATCATGCGGACGTTCAGTCCCCGCGCTTCCAGGAGAGCGCCCAGGGACGAGGCCGAAACACCTTTCCCCAAACCAGAACACACGCCACCGGAAACAAAGATAAACTTTTTCATGCTCCTGGTATTATAACGGTTTGGCGCGGGATATTCAAGAGAGCGAATTTCTATACGAAAAGGGCTAGCCTGGCCTTCTCGATTTCATCTGAAAGCAAATAGCCTAGCTATAGCTGCCCGTAATAAGCGCCGTCCCCGTGTTTGCGTTCCCAGTGTTTTCTTATGATATGCTCCGGCAACGGTTGCGTTTGCGGGTTAAGGCTCAGTGTGAACAACGCCATCTTGCAAATTTCCTCCAATACTGCCCCATGGTATACAGCCTGTGCCACATTGTTGCCCCAGGTAAACGGCCCATGACCGGCAACTAAAACCATCGTAACATTGGCAGGGCTCAGGCTTTTGTCCTGAAAGGTCTTAACAATAAGGTTTCCCGTTTCAAGCTCGTAATTGTTTTTGATGGCCTGTGCATCCATAAATGGCGTACAGGGTATTTCCTCCGTCCCGTGATCCGCATGGGTGGTACCAAAAACAGGTACGGGTCTTTGAGCCTGTGCCCAAGCCACCGCGTAGGGCGAATGCGTGTGGGCAATTCCCTTTATACCGGAAAGCTCGCGGTACAACACCTGGTGCGTTTTTGTATCCGAAGACGGGTTTAACTTGCCATCAATGATCTTACCATCAAGATCGATCAGCACCATCAATTCAGGCTTTAGACCATCGTAGGCTACTCCCGATGGCTTTATCGCAAACACGCCTTTGTCGGGATCGAAAGCGGAAGCGTTGCCCCAAGTATAAATGGCAAGATTCTGCTTTTTTATTTCGATGTTTGCCTCGTATGCCTCTTCCCGCAGGGTTTTGTACGCATCCATGTCAGCGACCCGCCTCGCCCCAGCGAAGCTCATCCCGCAACCTGTCCGGTTTGGTGTTTTTGTCAATCAGCACAAATTCAATGTCATTTATTTCCGCCCAGTCCCGAAAGTATTCCGATGTTAGAGCCGTTGCATAAACGGAATGATGCGTTCCGCCAGCCAGTATCCAGGCTTCGGCCGCCTCGCCAAGGCTGGGATAGGGTTTCCACAGGGCACGGGCAACGGGAAGCCTGGGCATGGCGTTGTCAATCTTGATTGTTTCAATTTCATTGACTATCATTCTAAAACGGTTTCCAAGATCAACCATGGTTGCAAGAACCGCAGGGCCCGGAGCGGCATCAAAAACCATGCGGGCGGGATCCCCTTTGCCTCCAATTCCCAATGGATGCACCTCTATACGTGGCTTGCCACTTGCAATGGACGGGCAAACTTCTATCATATGCGCGCCAAGGACGGCCTCCTTGCCTGGCTCAAAATGGTAAGTGTAATCTTCCATGAAAGAAACACCGCCTGGCAATCCGGAAGCCATTACCTTGGCACTACGGGTTAACATGGACTGTTTCCAATCACCCTCCGCGCCAAAGCCGTAGCCCTGTTCCATAAGCCTTTGGGCGGCAAGACCAGGCAATTGTGGCAGGCCATGAAGATCCTGAAAAGTGGTGGTAAAAGCGCCGGCATTTTCGCATTCAAGCATTTCCTTTAACGCTATTTCTATTTTTGCCTGTTCCAGCATGGCGACGCGGGCTTTTCCGCTCTGGACAAGATCGGGTGACAATTCGTATAAAGAGGCGTAATCTTTTGCAAGGGCTTCCGCCTGTCCGTCATCGATTTTTGCATAACGCATTGCAAGATCGCCAATACCCCAAGTGTTTACTTGCCAACCAAATTTTACTTGCGCCTCAACTTTGTCGCCTTCGGTTACGGCCACTTCCCGCATGTTGTCCCCAAGGCGAAGAACCACGGAATTTCTGCCGTCAAGACAAGCGGCGGCGGCACGCATCCAAACACCCATGCGCCGGCGCACTTCCCTATCCTGCCAAAAACCAGCAACAACTTTGCGCGGCAGTCGCATTCGCGCATGGATATACCCGTGCTCCCTATCGCCATGAGCCGATTGGTTCAGGTTCATAAAATCCATGTCTATGGAGTTCCAGGGAATGTCCCTATTGAACTGGGTATGCAAGTGCAAAAGCGGTTTGCGATTTGTCGCAAGACCCTGTATCCACATTTTTGAGGGCGAAAAAGTATGCATCCACGTAATTATGCCTGCACAGGATCCCGACGCATTCGCTTCCTCAAAAAGTCCGCGGATTGCCTGCGGCGTTATTGCCGTGGGCTTCAAAACCACAGTTCCAGGCAGCAGCGGATCGCTGTTGAATTCATTCGCCATAACCCTTGCATGTTCGGCAACCTGCCTGAGCGTATCATCACCATAGAGATCCTGGCTTCCAACGAAAAACCAGTATTCATATTCTTTGAGATCCATCATAATCCCCCTTACAAGTTTTCCACCGCGACCCGTTCGATGGCGAGCCCGGCAGTATAACGTTTCATAAACTGGTTAAAACCTTCAACATCCCTTGGATCGGGTTCCATTTTGTCGCCGACCCTTCCCGCAAAAACTTTTTCCGCAAGAAATTTTTCCAAGCTTTCGCCCTCCCTCCTCCGCGAAAAAGCGGCAAGAAGCGCCATGCCCCAAGCGCCTCCCTCGCCCGCGGATTCCATCACCGACACCGGCGTGTTAAGCGCACCCGCCATAAGCCTTTGCCCCACGCCCTTCGTCTTGAACAGTCCACCATGCCCCACAATACCGCCAAGGCTCATTTTTTCTTTTTCGGTAAGGATATCCATACCCAGTCGCAGGGTCCCCATCGCGGAAAGAAGAAGCGTCCGCATAAAATTCGCAAGGGTAAAATTACTGTCAGGCAAACGGACAAAAAGCGGTCGCCCTTGATCGACACCCGTAAGATGCTCGCCGGAATGGTAGTTGTACGACAACATGCCACCGCAATCCGCTTCCCCCTCTAACGCCTTGTCGTACAGGCCCTTGTACAGCGCCGACAAGTCAAAGCCCGCCCCGGCCATATCCACCAACTCCTTGAAAAGCCTGACCCACGAGTCAAGATCGGTAGTACAATTGTTGCAATGCACCATGGCGACCGGCTTGCCGGAAGGGGTCGTAACCATGTCTATTTCCGGGTATACCCGCGAAAGCTCCCTTTCCAATACAACCATCGCAAAAACCGATGTGCCGGCTGAAACATTCCCGGCACGTTCGGTAACGCTGTTTGTGGCGACCATCCCAGTGCCAGCATCCCCCGCAGGAGGGCAGAAAGGGATTCCAGCTTTAAGCCTACCGGAAGGATCCAGCAGCTTCGCCCCCCCCTCCGTAAGGGTTCCCGCCTGCTCGCCTGCATTTAAGGCTTTTGGGAGTATATCCTCTATTTTCCAACCGAATCCCATCGGAAGCACCAGTTCCCCAAATTGTCGCAGCATCCGTGGGTTATAGGAACCAGCCACGCCATCAACGGGGAACATGCCAGAGGCGTCGTCCAGGCCAAGCACTTTTTGCCCCGTAAGCTTCCAGTGTACGTAGCCGGCAAGGGTCGTAAGAAAGGCAATGTCTTTTACATGGGGTTCATTGTTCAAAATCGCCTGGTACAAATGGGCGACGCTCCAACGCTGTGGTATGTTGAAGCGAAACAAGCCTGTAAGTTCCGACGTGGCTTTTTCCGTAAAAGTATTACGCCATGTGCGGAAGGGCACAAGCTGCTTGTCATTTTTGTCAAAGACAATATAACCGTGCATCATAGCGGAAACACCAATGGCGCCAACGGTGGCAAGCGTCACGCCGTAACGCTTTTGCACGTCATCGGCCAGATCGCGGAAACTGTCCTGAAGCCCCAGCCAGACATCATCCAAACGGTAAGTCCACACGCCATCTTCCAGCCTGTTTTCCCAGCCGTGGCCACCAGAGGCTATGGGGGAATAGTTTTCGTCTATTAACATGGCTTTGATGCGGGTGGAGCCTAGCTCTATTCCCAGGGCCGTCCTCCCCTCAATAATTGCCTGTTTTGTTTCCATGGGCTTTCCACCTTTAATTAAAAGGAAGTGTAGCACCCCAGGAAGTTCGCGTCAAGGATATTTCCAAACTAACCGACACGCTTTCTCTTTTGGCAAGCGGCAAATCCATGCCAGCAAAATACTGTGACCACCAATTAATAGGCAATTTGGCCGACTTTCGCGAATGCTACATAGAGGGAGATTGGCTTTTGATCTACCAAATGACCTTTTCGGAGGAAGGTAAAGGAATCGGTTACCAAACAGAATCCAGATCACAAAAACAAGTTGGCGAATTCAATACGGACATGACGCCCCTGAGAGTGGCGGAACAAGTTCCGCCAAAAAACCAAACAAACTCCCAGGGGGTTAGATTACCTTGCGTTCAGGTGGCGCATAAGCACCTCGGCCAAAGACCATACCACGGCATCTGCAATATTTTTTACTTCAATGCTTGTGACGATAATGTCTGTGCCCGCTGCCATGGCATTGGTGGTAAGACGGAATGTATTCCAGTCTCCGCCCATTATGATTTCTCTATAATGGACGAAATTCGCGTTCGGGGTTAACGCAACAGTGGCACCCCAACTCCAGCCAGGCAAACCTTGCAACATAAAAAGGCCCGCACTGCCTTCACCTCCACGCCCCTCCACGTAAACGGTGTACGTACCACTGCCAGCCAGAATACCAGCATCAACCAACTGGTAAAACTGAATGTCCAGACCATGCCAGTCGGCGCCTCTGTTGGCGATTAGGAGTTCCAACACATCGCCATCATTGTCCAGCAGGTAAAAGCTGGCCGCTCCCGAACCCGAAAGGCCTACTACTGGGTCAAGGTTGACAGGCTGTCCTGGCGAAGAACCCTGCAAAACTCCGTTTATCACCTCTACGGTGTTGTGGGAAGTGGTTAAACCACCTCTCCATGAAAAGGAAGCACCAACAAACGTGCCGAACTGGGCGATGGCTGAATCTGCACCAGATGTACCAATGGTTAATGCCGATCTACTCCCCATGTTTCCAGTATGCCGCATGATATTATCACTTAGAATAATCCCGCCACTCATACGGAAAGTTCCGCCAGCAGGACTATAACCACATACGAACACTCCTCCGCCATGGGCCCAATTTGTCCCATTGCTGACAACGACATTACCAGAAATAACCCCGCCACGCATGTTAAACAAACCACCACAATAACTGTTAACCAACACTCCGCCACCTTGGCCCCAAGTAGCACCAGTAGCGGTATTATCGAAAATTTCCCCATCATGCATTGTAAATGTCCCACGAACTGAAACTCCACCACCCCAAGCACCAGCGGTATTGGAATAAGCGGTATTATCAAAAATTATCCCGTTATGCATGGTAAAGATTCCGCCATCGCTAATACGTACACCGCCACCTTCAGCATAAAGGCCAGTGACCGTATTGCCAGAAATCATCCCGTTATGCATGGTAAAATTTCCTTGGCTGGTGTCGCTACCCCATATATGTACACCACCGCCACCTGTACGAGCCGTGTTATTAGCGATTGTCCCGCCGTGCATGATGAAGGTTCCCTGCACCTGCACTCCACCGCCCCAGTTGGCACTGTTGTTTGATATTTCACCACCATGCATGGTAAGCATACCGTTATCGAAGATTATTACCCCACCACCCCAGGTGTTGACGGTGCCAGTTTCGGTATTTCCAGTAATTCTTGCCCCCTCGTTCATAATCAGGGTTCCACCTGCCCACACTTGCACCAGGAAATTATCGTTGCCGGTTCTGCCTCTAAGGGTGATATTGTTCTCCAGTACCAGTGTAACGCCGTTGTCCACGCTAAAAAGGCTCCCGTTTGCACCAAGGCTTACTGTACGCATTGCCCCGTCGCCACGAAGGGTGATAGTAAGGTTGCTTCTGCCAGAGGGTAGCTCTGCCTGGACAGGGGTAAGGAATTCGTCTTGGTTTATTGTGATGACATAATTGCCACCGCTCTGCGCATTGGTTCGCAGTTCAGCAAGTTGTCCAGCGAGGGTGCTTCTGGTAAAGTCTGTATCTTCCATATTCAACCTCCACCGTGCGTGGGCTGGATCTCCTAAGCCGATGCTAACGTTAACCGTAATCACCCCACCACTGACCACGGACACACTTCTCCAGTGCACTGCGTTCCAGCCTGCCCTAAGAGTAATACTGAAATTTTGATATGTTGTGATTATGTCAGTGCCGTACCAGGTTTCGGTAACCGTTCTGCCATTCCCAGTAACGATAACCTCCCGATCAGCGAAGACATATATGAACAACCTCCCGCGTAGACTGCACGGGCTGGAACGAAGCAAAAGCAGGTTCGGCGAATCCAGAACCACGCGATACAACGTTCAGCGCCGGATTGGTTCGGTGGTGCAGGGTAACGTCCCCTATGTACTGGGTTATTCCGCCAGCCCCATGATCACCTCCTGATATACCAATACCAAACAAGAAGGGCCCTGTCGCGCCAGGCGCGGGAATGTTAGTTGCGGAAAACTGCTCATGGGCGGAAGCCCCGGAAATGTCGTATGTCACGGAAAACCATTCGCCGGCGGAGACGCCCATGTTCACAAATGTCCTACCCGTGTTGTCCATGATGTACGGTGCGTTGAAATAAGTCCAAAGATAGGCAATGCGATATTCGCCCAAAAGCACAAAGTCGCCTTCGGCATAAGCACCCATGAGCCTCCAATGGCGCACCGGCCTAGCCATGTTTTCCGCGTCCACCCTGAAATACGCAGTGATTTTTTCAAAGTCAGCCCATGTCGTACCGGCAGGAAGATCAAAGCGGAAAATTGCGTAGGCTCCGTTCTCCAGCATCACCCTTTCTATGTGGATTGACGGCTGTGATGAGACAGGTCTCCTAACAGTCATTTCGGTAATAATAAACCTTGCGCCGGCAACGTTTCCAGAAACCCTAATACCATTAGGATGATCGCCATAATCGTGCCGTATGGCATTAGCCACATTATCCGCAGTCAGCGTGTGCTCAAATTCAAAGTATTGCCCTGCCGAAACATTATGCTGGCCGAAATAAACCCAGGTACCTGGGGTCAGAAGCTGCATTCGATTGTCTGTTAGGGCTATTCCAGCTACCCGCATTATATCACCAGCCTGGAAGTTAAAGCCTGTATCCAGAGCGTCAACACCCTCCCAGTGCTCGACAACCGTAACCTGGATCAGGTTTCTGCCCCCACCCCTAATTATTTCAAACCCGGAACCACTTCCTGCATACTGAAAATTTATGAAGTCAAATATCTGCCCTGGGCGAGTTTCACCTATTTGCAGGGCCTGGAAATGCGTATCCCAAGCCAGGTCAAAAATGGCATCCGCTGGCGACGGCCTCGCAACTGGCACGACAAGACCGCCATTATTGCCACCATTATCACCGCCGTTAGAGTCACCACCATTATCATCGTCAATGCCAGGCTGACGACATCCAGCCAAAAGCAGGGCAAGAACCAAAGCGGTCCCAATCAAAACCATAGTTTTCTTCATTCGAAAACCTCCTTAACTATTTGTGACGCCACGCCCTAGCCTATTTTTCAGGCGGACAATCACGAGAGCTTACCCACCCATACGGATGGATTGTGTGGGTTAAAAGCTAGAAAAAGCCTGAAAAAATATGAATTTGACCTTTTTTGCTGTTTTCACCATTTCGTAATCCCTTTCTTGCCAGCCATTTTATCTAGCGATTCCCCATTCAATACAACATACCACCTAAATAGGTGTGTTTGTCAACCTAAAAAGGTGGTAAAACCACGTAAGATGCCGAAAAACGATTATTTTGAGTACGAGGCTGAGATATCCGCTCAAGTAAAACTGATTGTTCAACGGCTACGGAAAGAACGCGAAAAACAGAAAATCTCCCAGATGGATTTATCGTTCAAAGCTGGTTTATCGCAAAACCAGGTGAATTACATCGAAACAGGAAAAAGAACGCCTAATTTAAACAGCATCTTAAGCATCTGCAAGGCATTAGAGATCAACCCAGCAGTACTTTTTGAACCGAATGACACAAAGCGACAGGAAGCCCGTGAAACGATCATTCGGCTAGTATCGCAATTTTTATAGTGGCATGGCATCGGGAATACCTGGCGGTACCGCCATTCCTTGCAATGGAGTGAGCATATGGATAATATAACAGTGGAGGGCATATGAAAGAGAAACAAGTTACGATAGGCGAAGGTGGCAAATACCCCCTAAACGGGATTTTAACATTGCCAGATAGCTGTACAGATAACCATTCCCCAAAGGTTCCCGCTGTGGTATTGGTACACGGCTCCGGCTCCCACGACATGGACGAAACGCTTTTTGGAAACAAGCCTTTTCGCGACATTGCCGATTACCTGCCCACCAAGGGAATAGCCGTTCTGCGCTATGACAAGCGCACGTTTGTTCATGGCAAGCAGATGATGAAAGATAAGGACTCTCGTGACTTTACGGTAAAAAACGAAACAATTGAAGATGCCATTCTTGCCGCCAATCTTTTAAGAGGCGACGACAATATTGATCCCAATCATATATACATTGCAGGGCACAGCCTTGGCGGGGTGCTTGCGCCACGCATTGACGCGGAAGGCGGTAACTTTGCGGGGATCATTATCCTTGCTGGTTCGCCACGCAGCCTTATAGACATAATGATTAGCCAAAACGAGGAAATGATTCCGCAGCTTGGAAAGTTGCTTCAATTAATTGCGAAAAAACGATTTGCGTCTTTTAAGGCAAAACTTGAAGCGATTCCGACCATGACCGAAGCGGAGGCAAAAAACACGAAACTAGCTGGGCAAAATCTTGTATGGTATCTAAAAGAAATGGCGGAGCATCCTGTCGCGGATTATTTAAAGGCAACCGAAAAGCCCGTGCTGATTTTGCATGGGGAAAAGGACTTTCAGGTTACGATGGAAAAAGACTTTGCGCTTTATCAGGAAATATGCGCTGGAAAGCAAAACGTCAGCTTCAAGACATATCCCGAGTTGAATCATTTGTTCATGAAATCGATTTACGGGAACCTCAAGGAATACAAAAAGGAGTACAAGGTGCCCCAAAAGTTTGACCCCACGGTATTGGACGATATTGCGGGGTTTATTTTCAGGGAGTAAAACCAATGTTAATTCGCAAGGAAAAATCTTTGGATCATTACAAAGCATGGCAGCTTGAATAAATGGCCCTGCGCTGGTATTATACTGGAATGTGTGATTGTGCGGAAAACAGCAAGTACTGGGACTTATTTGAAGGCGTGATGAAAGACTACACGGGGGCCGAATCGCAATTGATCCCCCTTCTTCAAAAGCTGCAGGACGCATACGGGTATCTGCCTAGGGATGTGATTGCGAGACTGTCAGAAAGGATGGGGCTTTTCGTGTCCCAGATTATGGGTGTCGTCACTTTTTATTCGCAGTTCAGGCTAGAGCCGGTTGGCAAAAATATCGTAAAAATCTGTTTCGGGACTGCCTGTCACGTAATCGGGGCGGAAAATATTGCGGATGCTATTTGCAGGGAGCTTGGCATAGAGTGCGGACCCAAAGTCCGAGGGGGCACAACCAAGGACAGAATGTTCACGGTGGAATCGGTCGCCTGCTTGGGCTGCTGTTCGCTTGCGCCGGTTATCATGATTAACGACGAAACCCACGGGAGACTAAACCCCGACACTGCCAGAAGTGTTATAAGGGAATTTTCCAAACGGCAAAGCGCGGTGTAGGCATAAGGACGGGAAATGAAAAAAATTATTGTGGGACTTGGCTCCTGTGGCATGGCCGCCGGTGGGATTAAGATCAAGGAAACGTTTAGCTCGCTTTTGGATCAGGCGGTTGCGGGCGGGTCAAAACTTGAAGTCAGCCTTGGCGAAACCGGGTGCATGGGTATGTGCTACAAAGAACCGATGGTTGAAATCGCGGAGGGCGATGGTCGGCGGACCATTTACGGTGACGTTGACGAAAAAACGGCCCGTGAAATTTTCGAAAGTCATATTATCAACAATACACCGTTTGCGGATCGTATCGTCTTGGATTCATGGTCTGCTTCGCAACCCTTGGGGGGCGGTACGGAAACGGGCTTCATGTCCCGCCAGACACGGATCGTATTGGAACGCTGCGGGGAAATCGATCCCGAATCGATAGATGACGCGCTTAAAATGGCCACCTATAAAGGACTTGAAAAAGCTGTAAAGACAATGACACCCGCTCAGGTGATCGACGAGGTCCTAAAGTCTGGGATAAAGGGCCGAGGGGGAGCTGGTTTTCCCACAGGCATGAAGTGGAAATTTGCGGCGGGGAACGAGGCCGAACAGAAATACATGATCTGCAACGCCGACGAAGGTGACCCCGGGGCCTTTATGGACAGGAGCATTTTGGAAGGTGATCCCCACAGCGTAATCGAGGGATTAATCATCGGCGGTTACGCGATCGGGGCGACCGAGGGGTATATATACGCCAGGGCGGAATACCCAATTGCCATTCGCAGGCTGAAGATTGCGATAAGGCAAGCGGAAGAACGCGGGCTCCTCGGTGACAATATTATGGGCACGGGCGTTAAGTTCAGGCTGCACATCAAGGAAGGCGCGGGCGCGTTTGTCTGTGGCGAGGAAACGGCCTTGATAGAATCCATCGAGGGGCACAGGGGTATGCCTAGAATACGTCCCCCCTTTCCCGCCGCGCGGGGGCTTTTCGGCAAACCGTCCAATATCAACAATGTTGAAACTTTGGCAAACATCGGGTGGATTATACGGAACGGAGCGGACGCTTTCGCGAAACACGGCACGGAACATAGCAAGGGCACGAAGGTGTTCGCGCTGGCGGGCAAAGTCAAAAGAGGCGGGCTGATCGAGATCCCCATCGGGATGACTATAAGGGAAGTAATTTTTGACATTGGCGGTGGGACAAGCTCCGGCAAACCGTTCAAGGCGGTTCAGATGGGCGGACCATCCGGTGGCTGTATCCCCGCCGAAAAAATTGACACCGTTATTGACTACGCCACGCTGGCCGAGACCGGGGCCATTATGGGTTCTGGCGGGATGGTGGTCATGGACGGGGATAACTGCATGGTAGATATTGCCAGGTACTTCCTGAACTTTACCCAGTCGGAATCGTGTGGAAAGTGTACGTTCTGCAAAATTGGCACGAAAAGGATGTTGGAGATCCTGCAACGAATCACAGAAGGTGAAGGGGTGGAAGGGGACATCGAAAAGTTGGAGGAACTGGCCCATCAGATCAAGACCAACTCCCTGTGCGGGCTTGGGCAAACCGCACCGAATCCAGTGCTTACCACAATACGTTATTTCAAGGACGAATATGTCGCGCACATAAAGGATAAAAAATGTCCGACCCGCCAGTGCAAGACCCTTATCGAATTTGACGTTGTAGCCGACAAATGCACGGGCTGTACCTTGTGCGCGAAAAAGTGCCCAGTGAACGCCATTCGCGGTAAGGTAAAAGAACCGCACACGATTGAGCAGGACAAATGTACGAAATGCGGAATCTGCAAGTCGGTGTGCAAGTTTGACGCTATCTTGGTGGATTAGGGGTTATACGAATGAGCTTGAACATAACGATTAACGGAAAAAAATGCGTAGCGAAAACCAATCAGACGGTTCTGGAGGCTTGTCGTGAAAATGGCATCTCCATACCGACCCTGTGCCACGACCCAAGGCTGAACCCCTTCGGCTCGTGCATGATCTGCCGAGTGGAGATCGAAGGGGAGAGGGGGGTGCCACTTTCCTGCGGGGCGCAGATCAAGGATGGCATGGTTATTAACACGGAATCCATCGCCATCGCGAAGGCCAGAAAGACCTGTCTTGAATTGCTGCTTTCGCAGCATTACGGTGACTGCATGGCTCCCTGCATGGTGGAATGCCCCGCCCACACCGACGTTCAGGGTTACGTGAACCACATAGCGAAGGGGCGTTATGGCGAGGCGTTAAAGCTGATAAAGGAAACCAACCCTTTGCCTGTCGTCTGTGGAAGAATCTGCACCAGACCTTGCGAGGAAAAATGTCGCCGTAATATTTTCGAGGGCAAGATTGGCATCGCCTATTTAAAGCGTTTCGTCGCGGACATAGACTTGAAAAACCCGTACCTACCAGAAAAGAAACCCGCCACGGGTAGAAAAGCGGCGATCATCGGGGCAGGACCAGCGGGCCTTTCGGCGGCGTGGTTTCTGGCACGGGAGGGACACGGTGTCACGATATATGAAAGGCAGGAAAGTCCTGGGGGGATGCTTCGTTACGGTATCCCCTCGTACCGTATGCCCCGCGAAACTCTTGACAGTGAGATTGGCATCATAAAATCGCTGGGCGTGAAGATTGTGTACGGGACGGAATTCGGGAAGGATGTTACCGTGGAAAGCCTAAAGACGGAGGGCTTTGGAGCGATTCTTTTGGCGGTGGGTTCGCAGAAAGGTTACCCGCTGGGCATTGACGGCGAGGAAGGCTGCGCCAATGTTTTGATCGGCGTCGATTTTTTGGGTTCCGTTACCAGGGGCAGGCAGCCTGATTTTGCGGGCAAGAAAATTGCGGTGGTTGGCGGTGGCAACACGGCGATGGACTGCGCCAGAACGGCTATTCGGCTTGGCGCGGAAAGCGTTAGCCTTGTTTACCGCAGAACCATTGCGGAAATGCCAGCGGACAAAATGGAGATAGAGGAAGCGCAGTTTGAGGGCGTGGAATTTTTGTTCTTGACAAACCCTTTGAGTGTGTCGCCAAGCGGGTCACAGGACGGCGACAAGATCGCAATGAAATTGACAAAAATGGAACTTGGCGAACCGGATTTGTCGGGCAGAAGATCGCCACGGGCAATTGCGGGATCCGAGTATGTCATGGAAGCGGACTATGTTATCTCGGCGATTGGGCAGACGCAAGATTTGGGTTTTGTCGGCCCAGGGTGCGACGTATCTGTAAATCGGGATCGGCTGGTTGCGGATAAGCTTACCGCAATGACCAACGTGGATCGGATCTTTGCTGCTGGGGACGGTGTGACAGGCCCTCAAACCGCCATTCTTGCCATTGCTGGTGGCAAAAGGGCCGCAATGGCCATGTCACGATACATGAACGGCGAAAGCATAGTCGCGGAAAAAGAAAAATACAACCACGTCAAAGCAAAGGACTACAGCGAGATAGACCCCTCTACTTTCGGCGAGGTGGAGAAAACCGACAAGGTTCACATGCCAATGTTAACGAAAGAGCAACGACGACACAATTTCAACGAGGTTGAGCTGGGAATGTCCGAGAAGCAGGCGCAAAGGGAAGCCTCGCGCTGCCTTTCCTGCGGTTGCGCCGACGCAGACGATTGCAAACTCCGCCAACACGCGACCACCTACAATGCCGATCAGTTTGCCCTTTGTGGCGAACTGAAAACCCACCCAATTGACGACAGCCATAGGTTCATAGTGCGGGACAAGAACAAGTGCATACTGTGCGCCCTGTGCGTGCGAATCTGCGTGGAGGCTGGCGCCGGCGTTTTCGGCTTCATAGGCCGGGGATTCGACACCACGGTGGAGCCGCCCTTCGCCGTTCCGCTTGGCGATGAGAAAAACTGCACGAGTTGCGGTTTGTGCGTTTCCGCCTGTCCCACCGGAGCCTTGACGCCACGCAACGACGTGGAACAGCCCACATCGGCATATTCCGATTGCGGGGATAATACTACGGCTATATCCAACGCGGTGGCACAGGCACGGAAGTTTGCCGGAAAATAATTACAAATTAGGGATAACCAGAATAAGGTCGGCTGGAAAGCGAAAACTCTTCCAGCCAACCGCCTAGAAATTCAAAGCCCAAGATCCTTGCCCACCAGAACCACCTTTATCCGTCCAGCGGGTCTACAAGACCTTATTGTTACAAAATAGTTGCAGATTGAGTTCCCGGAAACACAGTCCACACAGGTACCAGTTTCGCTGCAGGAAGGAGATGCCATGGGGGAACCTGCGACAAGTCGTTGCACATTCGTAGGCGCGGCAACGTTTCTGGCGCGGGCCACGGCATCGAACAGGGTTTTCGCAACCTTATTCATACCAGCAACAATAATCACCTGCCTGGGACCGTAGATCATTGCCGCAACACGGTTGCCGAACCCATCGATGTTTACCAGTTGGCCATCCTCGCTTATGGCATTGGTACCGGCAAGGTAGGTGTCGCAGATCATGGACTTACGCATGATTTCCGCGCGTTCCTCCTGGCTTGTGGCCTTGTCCCGATCCAGCAACGTAAAGCCTTCCCTGGCCAGCCTGTCCTGCACGCCAAGATCGACAAGCGTCATGGAACCACCCCAGGAAACAACGTGCTCCCTAGGAATAAGCGATACAACAGTATCCACCGCCTCGGCGGGTTCGTCAAAGTACCAGGCATCGAAGAAACGGGCCTTCAACGCCTTCACAAGCTTAGGCCCCAATTTTGAATAACGTTGTTCCGCAAAAGTTCCCATGGCTATCGCTTCTCCTTGACCTTTTCTTTTTCCTTGGTTATCTTCGCCTCGAGCTTGTCAATCATCTTGTCAATTGCGGCCTGAAGCTCAAAATCGCTTTCGCTTACGTGAACCGTGTTCCCCCATCGGAAATTGACCGTGGCCGTGGCCTCGAAATCCTTTTCCTTCTTTAATGCTACGATTAGATCCACAATCATGCCCTCAGCATTGTGGATACGATCCAGTTTTTTGTTAAGGTACGCCTTTGCATCCTCGCTCATCTCAAACTGCAAAGCTTTGATTTCCGTGTTCATTTCTTTCCTCCTGTTGTATGTTGGCTTTTATTGTTTTCCGCTATCGGCACATATTCCCGGTCATACGAAGATCCCAGGGCAAGTTCCTTGCGGTATTTTGCGACAGTCCTACGGGCAAGCGGAATACCCCGCCCCGCAAGCATTTCCGAAATCTCCATATCCGAAAGGTTTTTTTTCTCGGTTTCAACCAGATCCTGAATGATTGCCTTGACACCCTCTTTTGAATAACGGGAACCAGAGGATCCGGTCCCGCTTATCGAATTGGTAAAAAACCGGCGCAACTCGAATATACCCCATTCGGTCTGCACGTATTTGCCGTTGGCAATGCGGGAAACCGTAGCCGCGTGTATTCCAAGCTCCGTGGCTATATCGTTCAGGGTCAGGGGAACAAGATACCTAGGGCCATTAGCGAAGAACGGTCGCTGAAATTCCAGCAATGCCCGCATTACCATTTTAAGGGTATGGTTTCGCATGGCAATCGAATTGATAAATACCTTTGCTTCCCTAACGTTTTCCCTGGCAAATTCACGGGCGGGGCGATTCTGCAAAACAGCACCACCACTACCCCTTCCCATAGGGTTTAGTTTTTTGAAAAATGGGTTTATCCCAAGCACCGGAATTACCTCGTTATTAAAAACGATAACAAAATCGCCCCCATCCCTTACCACGTGAACATCCGGCACCACAAAACGGACTTCCGAAACACTAAACCGCCGTCCAGGAAAAGGCGAAAGTTTTTTTATGAAATCGAAACAGTCGCGGGCTTTCTCCTTGTCACAATTCATCCTTTTTGTCGCCTCGGAGAACTTCCCTTTTTCAAAAAGCTCGAGGTGATCCAGCGGGCACTCCATACAAGACGGATCGTCACGGAGCAGAACGATCTGGGCTTTCAGCGATTCGCGGTAATCGGCGGTGCAGCAGCCCACGGGATCAAGCGAGCGTACAAGGCCAAGAGCCTCGCCCAGACGAGGCGGCGGGATTACCAGGAACGCATCGCTTTTCACAAAAAGGGTTTCCGGCGGTTCCCTGTGGAAACCGTCGTCGTCAAGGTTTTGGATCAAAATTGCAGCAATGGACCTAAGCTCGTCATCTACAGGCTCAAGCTGCAACTGCCACAAGAGGTGCTGCTGGAGGGTTTCCTGTCGCGTAAGAACGCCCTCTATGAAATTGTGGTGATCGTCCGAAGCGGAGGCCGACGCCGTGCCACCGCGCAAAAAACCGGAATCGGAACTAGCCTCAAAATATTCCTCGACTTCTTTCTGTCCGGGTTCGGCGTTGTCCAGCGAAACGGTACTGCGATCCTCCAGAATCTCGAGCGCGGGATTCCGCTCAAGTTCCTCCGCGATTTTTTCCCGCAGGTCGATCAGTGGCAGTTCCATCAGTTTTATCGACTGGTACATCTGCGGGCTCATTTTTAGCCCGAGCTGCTGCCTTTGAACAAAAGAAGCCTGCATCCCTATGTATCACCCTGCTATTTTTTGGCAAGCTCCGTAACGCTTGTTACCAGCCCAGCCAAAGCCTGCATGTCTGAAGGAATGATAATCTTCGTCGCCTGACCGTCGGCGACTTTCTGCAGGGCCTCAAGACTCCTAAGCCGAATAAGGGCCTCGTCGGCAGCGACCGACTTAATCATGGTAAGACCCTCCGCGGTGGCCTTCTGTACGCTAAGAATTGCCTGGGCCTCGCCCTCCGCCCTGCGAATGGCGGATTCCTTTGCCGCCTCCGCGTCGAGAATCATCGCAGCCTTGTCGGCCTCGGCCCTTAGTATCGTGGAAGCCTTTTGCCCTTCGGCAACGAGAATCGCGCTCTGCTTTTCGCCTTCGGCCTTCAGGATAGACTCGCGACGCTCGCGCTCGGCCCGCATCTGTTTTTCCATCGCCTGTTGGATGCTTTCCGGCGGGATGATGTTTCTTACCTCGACGCGGTTCACCTTTATCCCCCAGGGATCGGTTGCCTCGTCAAGCACCGTCCGCATACGGGCGTTGATCATATCGCGACTGGTAAGCGTGTCGTCAAGCTCAAGCTCGCCGATGATGTTACGCAAAGTTGTGTTTGTAAGGTTGTCTATCGCGCCCAGCGGGTTTATCACCCCGTAGGTGTAGAGCTTGGGATCGGTCACCTGAAGGTATATCACCGTGTCGATCATCATTTTTACGTTGTCCTTGGTGATAACGGGTTGCGGATCGAAATCCGCCACTTGTTCCTTAAGGGAAACCCTGCTGGCAATGCGATCGATAAAGGGCACTTTCACATGAATGCCCGTGCTCCAGGTGGAACTATACGCGCCCAAGCGTTCGATTACGAACGCGTTCGACTGGGCAACGATCCTGATGTTCCCGATAACAAGCGCCAGAATGAACGCCACCAAAACTACCAAAATAACTTCCATAGCGATTTCTCCTTACCGAACCTGCCTGACGACAAGCTTTACGCCCTCGACCCGCAGGATTTCGCATTTATTTCCCTCGATTATTTCCGAACTGTCGTCCGAAACCGCGGACCAAACCTGGCCGTTTATTTTTACCTCGCCTTTCTCAAACTCGGCTATTGTTTTTACCACGGGGGCATGCATTCCCACTAGGCCGTCAACGTTGGTCTTTGTCTTGCCCATTTTGAATTTTTTTATCGCCAGCGGGCGGGTAAAAATAAGCAACACGACGGAGATTGCCAGGAAAATCAGGGCCTGGGCGGGCATGGAAAGGTCTTCGAGCAGCAGGGAAAGAAAAACCATCACCAAGGCGGCTATGGCAAGCCAGACCGTGGTCAAGCTGTAGGTGTGCAGTTCGACAAGGGCAAAAAAGACAACCAACCCAAGCCATATCCACTGCATTGATATGTAACCGAAAGTAGTCAACATACGGGTTATATTTTACACTCCCCGGGCAAGCATGTCAATGGTCACTAAATCTTACATTTTTTCAAAACTGCGTTACATACACCACTGGCCCTTGCAAGCCTGTCCGTCCGCAAGGGCCTTAGGTTATCGCCTAGAACTGTAGCTCGACAGTCTCGACACCCTCAAACTGGGCATCGATATTGACTGTCAACGGGATATACCCCCAACTGTGGTGGGAGGGGGAACGGTGAACGTTGAGCCTTACATGGCTGAACTCGCCATCCCTAAAAAACACCGACATTGACGGCCACGAATTCCCCGGCGGGAGAGTGATAAGCTCCCCCCTGCTGTCCCCGCTGGAAAACCATTCCATGGGCAGGTAAGCCCTGCCAACCCGGTTACCCGGCCTGCGATACTGAACCACATAGCCAAGGCGGTGCGGCCATATTCTTTCCAGGGACACGTTTATGTAGCCAAGATTCCCTCCCTGGTCTTGGGCAGAAACAGGCAGTCCCCCTAGAAGGAAAACCAGAACAATGGCGACAAAAGCAAGCTTCTTCATTACAACCTCCAGATACCTAGAGTATAAGGGAAAACCAGGCAGTTCACAAGGGTTGACTCGGCTATTCTCTAACCCCCAATCCCCATGCTAGAATACTTACGTGATAATAGCATCTATCGACATACAAGACGGCAAGGTCGTCCAGCTTAGGCAGGGCGCGGAAAAGGTTCTGGAAAGGGACAATCCCCTGGAACTGGTGGCGGAATTCGATCGCTATGGCGAGGTCGCGGTTATAGACCTAGATGCCGCGATGGGCGCGGGATCGAATATCGAGATGATCAAACCGCTGCTGCGAAAGGCCGAATGCCGGGTTGGCGGCGGCATAAGGACGCCTGAACAGGCAAAGGAACTGGTAAGCCTTGGCGCGCGGAAAATCATCGTCGGGTCAGGCGCGTTTCGTGTCCCCGGCGACGGGTTCGGCGTGAACGTCCCGTTCCTGCAGGCCATGTCGCGGAAAATCGGGCGGGAAAGACTGATTGTCGCGGTGGACGCGCGGGATGGCGAGATCGTGGTGGACGGCTGGAAAACCCCCACCGGGCTTGACCTGATCGAGGCGGCCAGGGCCGTGGAGCCTTTTGCCAGCGAACTTCTTTTTACCTGCGTGGAACGCGAGGGCACGATGACGGGCATGGACCTTGAGCCTGCGCGAAAGCTGCGCGAGGCGGTTTCATGTCTGGTTACGGTTGCCGGCGGGGTTTCGACGCTGGACGAAATAGAAAGCATAGCCACCCTGGGTTGCGACGTTCAGCTTGGCATGGCCCTGTACACCGGGAAAATAAGCCTTGCCGATGCGTTCGCCGTGTCTCTTAATTGGAAGAAAGAGCCTGCGCTGCCCATCATCGTGCAATCGCCCGATGGACAGGTTTTAATGACCGGCGTTACCGACAGGGAAGCCCTGAACGAAACCTTCAAGCGAGGCAACGTGTGTTTCCACAGCCGCAGTCGAAACAAACTGTGGATGAAAGGGGAATCGTCGGGCAACACGCTGCGGCTTGTCAGGATGCGGGCCGACTGCGACCGCGACGCGCTGCTCGCGACAGCAGAACCTGCGGGGCCTGTTTGCCATACCGGTGCCTGGTCCTGTTTCGCGACGGACAGAAAATACACATGGGAATTCCTGCAGGGCATTATCGCCGAACGGTTCAAAAACCCGGTGCCAGGTTCCTACACGGCCACGCTTGACGACGGGCTTGTCCGCGAAAAGATAATGGAAGAAGCGGAAGAGCTTTGCGAGGCCACGACCCGCGAGGAAGTTATCTGGGAAGCGGCGGATCTTCTGTATTTCGCCACGGTGCTCATGAGCCGCGCTGGGGTAAGCGTCGGGGAAATTCTGGACGAGCTTGATCGAAGGCACAAAAAGTAATGAGCGTATTTTGGAACAATCGAACAAGAAACCTTTCCCCGTATGTTCCAGGCGAACAGCCCAGGGATCGACAGTTCATAAAGCTTAACACCAACGAGAACCCCTACCCTCCTTCGCCCAGGGTTATTGATGCTATCGCAAAGGTGGCTGGGGACGAACTTAGGCTGTACCCCGATCCTGCCTGTACATCGTTACGGGAAGCGGTTGCCACACGTTACAACCTGCGTCCGGAACAGGTTTTTGCGGGCAACGGTTCCGACGAGGTGCTGGGCTTTGCCTTTGGCGCTTTTTTCGCAAGCAGCAATACTGCGGAAGGCGTCGCCCCGATACTTTTCCCGGATATTACCTACAGTTTCTATCCCGTATACGCCAATCTTTGGGACATTCCCTATCGCACCATTCCCCTTGGCGGCGATTTCTTGATTACTACCACCGACTACATGGCCCCCTCTGGGGGGGTGGTAATTCCCAACCCCAATGCACCCACGGGAACGGCACTTTCCTTGGGGGAAATTTTTTCCATGGCGGAATGCCTGGAAGAACAGGGAAAGGTATTGATCCTCGACGAAGCCTACATTGCGTTTGCTGGAAACAACTGTTCGGCGATTGGCCACATTGACAGGCACCCGAATTTGCTTGTCGTGCATACCCTTTCCAAATCGGCCTCGCTTGCCGGGTTACGGGTTGGTTATGCCGTTGGCAGCGAACCGTTAATCGAGGGGCTTTGTCGTATAAGGGATTCCTTCAACTCCTACACCCTAGACCGCCTTGCCTTGGCTGGCGCGGTGGCGGCCGTTTCCGATGCCGCATATTACGACGAGACTAACCGCAATGTTGTCGCAACCAGAGAGCGTGTTACGGAAGCATTGCAGGGGCTTGGTTTTACGGTTCTGCCTTCCGCGGCAAATTTTGTTTTCGCGAAAGCACCAGGCATAAGTGGCGCGGTATTCTTTTCCGCATTGCGTGAAAGGGGAATTCTTGTAAGGCATTTTAACAAGTATCGCATCGCCGACTTCCTTCGCGTAAGTATAGGGACGGACGATGAAATGGACGTTTTTCTTGATAGTTGCGGGGAGATAATATCATCCATGGCAAGGAGTGCAAAATGAGAATAATCGATGGCTCGGAATTTGACGCATACTGGAAAGTCAGCGCGGAAACGGCCAACGATGATGTGGTTGAATCCAGCGTAAAGGAAATCATTGCGAACGTGCGAACTGGGGGGGACACTGCGGTGCGGCATTTTGCATCGCGTTTTGACAAAAGCTCACCCACACAGCTTGAGGTTCCAATGTCCGAGGTGGAAAAAGCCCTTCGCGATCTGCGTGCCAACGATCCCGAATTGGCGTCGGCGATGGAACTTGCCACAGACCACATAAAACGTTTTTCGATGAAACAGCGGGCACAGTTTTCCGACTTTGAGTATGAAATGGAAACAGGCCTTATCACCGGCCAGAGGGTAATCCCAATAGAAAAGGTTGCGGTATATGCCCCCGGGGGACGTTATCCCCTGTTTTCCTCGCTGCTCATGGCCTTGGTTCCCGCGTTCTGTGCCGGCGCGGAAGAACTGGTTCTTGCCTCGCCACCACAGGAGGACGGTTTGCCGGACAAGAAAATCCTGGCCGCAGCCGGAATCGCCACGGAAATCGTCGCCACCGAATGCAAAGGCAAACTGCGCGTGTTTGCCGTCGGTGGGGTGCAAGCCATTGCCGCGCTTGCCCTTGGCACGGAATCCGTTCCCCGCGTTGACATGATCGCTGGCCCCGGAAGCAAGCATGTGGTAACCGCCAAGCGGATTCTCTTTGGCGAGGTTGGCATAGACTTTCTTCCCGGTCCAAGCGACGTGCTGATTATAGCTGACGATACCGACAGTGTTAGTACCGACTTCGTTGCGGCGGACATGATCGCCCAGGCGGAACACGATCCCGATGCAAGGGCCTGGGCGCTGGTTCCCAACAAGGAACTGGCCAAGCAAGTCATCGCCGCACTTGAACGGCGACTTGCCCAACTGTCCACCGCCGACACCGCCCGTGCCTCGCTGGATACTGGTGGACTTATCGTGGTATACAAGGACATGGAAGAGGCAATACGCATTGCCAACGCAATCGCCCCGGAACATCTGGAACTCCACATTGCCGACGCGGATCAGTGGATACCCTTGCTGAAAAATTATGGCTCGCTCTTTATCGGCAACCTTTCCGCGGAGGTGCTTGGGGACTATTCGGCGGGTACCAACCACGTGCTGCCGACAATGGGAAACGCCCGTTTCACGGGGGGGCTTTCGGTTCGGCATTTCCTAAAAACCGTCACCACCCTGCGGTGCTCCCCCGGCGAGGGCTTCGAGAAAACACGCCACGCGGCGGAAGTAATGGCCCGCGCGGAAGGGCTGGAAGGCCATGCATTAAGCGCGGCCGCAAGAAGGTAGGCACAGACATGGGCCGTCTGCGCGAGAAAGGCGTTTTGGTATACCCGGTGTATTCGCGGCGCTCGGGTGGCCTTTCGGTGGGGATTAACCTTTTCCCCGATCAAAAACACTGCCCCTTTGACTGCCCCTACTGCGAGGTTTTTCCGTTTTCAACCGATTCGGTGTTTTCCCTGGAACAAATGGAACGCGATCTCCGAGCCGTCCTGGACTCCGCAAAGGAACGGAGCGAAATTGTCAAGGACATTTGCTTTTCAGGCAACGGCGAGCCTTCGCTCTCCCCCGACTTCCCCGACGCGCTGAAACTGGTGGCACGTATCCGCGACGAAGCGGTTCAGTCCGCGGCACTGGTACTTATAACCAACGGCATGGGCCTTTTGGAACTAAACACTTTTTCCCTTTTGCGGGACGCCGTCGCAAGCCCGCCTTCCCTCGACGTCTGGCTTAAACTGGACGCCGGAACCCCCGACTGGTACCACAAAATAAACGGAAGAGCGGTTACCCATGAAAAGCTAATCGCAAAAATAAAGGAATTCGTCGATTGCACCCCGGTAACAATTCAGACCATGCTCTGCACGGTTGGCGGCGTGGAACCTCCCGGGGACGAAGCGCTGGCATGGGAACGACTGGTAGTTGAACTGGGCCAAGGCGGAAATGTCCGCAAGGTGCAAATCTACGGAAAAGCCCGCCCCTCGCCCGACGACCCGAAAGCGGAGGCCGTTCCAGTTGACCATCTGGAACGCCGAGCCGCATCCCTGCGAATGGCACTTGGCTCCCTTGCCAACAGGACGGTTCCGGCGGTCGAAGTTTACCCCTGAAAACAACCCGCGCCGCCCGCCATGTCACGGAAGGTTGCGGTGTAAATTCCATTCACAGAAACCTTGGAACCTACCGCTTGTATAACACGCAAAAATCCCCGATAATATACGTAATCCGATGGCCTGGGTACAGCAACTTTTTACAGTCTACGATTTCCTCCGTCCCATACTGGACGTGGCGCTCCTTGCCTTCCTGCTGTACAAGGGCTATGAACTTCTCGCGAAAACACAGGCCATACAGCTACTCAAAGGGGCGGGTTTTCTCCTGCTGGTTTACGGCATCTCCTATTTTCTCAGGCTGACCACGCTGCAGTGGGTGCTGAACATTATGGCCCCGGGGCTGTTTATAGGTATCGTCATCGTCTTCCAACCGGAGCTTCGCAAGATAATCATGCACCTTGGGCAGGGGGAATTCTTCCGCCCCAACTCCAAACCCACCACCGGACAACTGGAGGCGGTCCTGACCGCCACCGAAATGATTTCCCGCCAGCGCCGGGGAATGCTGGTGGTGTTTCCCCGCAGGATAAACATAAAGAACATCATCGAAACGGGAACAAGGATAAACGCCGAAATCTCGTCAAGCCTTATCGTGGCGCTTTTCGAATTCGACGGGCCGCTCCACGACGGGGCCATGATCATACAGAACGGCAAGATAGTCGCGGCGGGCTGCTTCCTGCCCCTTTCGGAGCAGCAGGATATACGGAAGAACTTTGGCGCGAGGCACCGGGCAAGCCTGGGCATGTCCGAACAGTCCGACGCGGTGGTACTGGTGGTTTCCGAAGAGACCGGGGCGATTTCCATCGCCTTCGACTCCAGGCTTTACTACGACCTTTCGGTCGCGGAGGTTTCCCGCAAGCTGCAGGAGCTTCTGGAAAAGGACCGCAGGACGACGGAGCGGGTAGGCTCGACCTTCAAGACGGTTTCCATGGACGGGGGGAAGGATGTTCTGGTTGAGCGGTAGAAAGCTGCTTTTCAGGCTAATCGACAACTGGCCAGTGAAAGTGCTTTCCGTGGCCCTGGCCTTGGCCCTGGTCATCGTCTACAGGGTCAGCACCCTTTCGACGCGCACCCTTAGCGTCCCCCTGACAGTCGAAACCAGCCTCGCGCTGATCCCCGCCAGCGAATTCCCCGGAAGCGTCCGGGTAACCCTTCGCGGCGAGGAGGAAGGCATACGGTCGATTGCCGACGGCGACATAGAGGCATTCCTGGACCTGTCCAGGCACGAGTTCGAGGGCTGGTACCGTTCCCCGGTAAAGATCCGCAGGAGGGGAACCGCCCTGGAGGTGGAACCGCTGGAAATTTCAGTCAACCCTCTGGAAGTCTCCGTAATGCTTGACCGCCGTATAAACATGGTGCTTCCGCTTGTCGCGCCAGTGCAGGGAAGCGTCGCCTCCGGCTTCGATCTTGTGTCCCATTCGATATCGCCCGCCGAGGTTTCCGTGTCGGGGCCACTTGGTATCCTTGGGGACATTTCCGTGGTAAACACATCTCCAGTCATTCTAGAGGGGAGAAGCAGCGATTTCAACGTCCAGGTAGGCATAATAAACCCAAACAGCCTTCTTTCGATACGGGAGGGGGCCGCCGAGTTTAGGGGGCTCGTCCGCCCGGCGGTTCCGGTGCGGAATATCGAGGGCATACCAATCTCGCTTACGGGCCTGGCCCCCGGGCTGGTGGCCGACTTGGGGGGAAGAATCGGCAGCGTCCGCATCGAGGGCAGTTGGGACAGGATCGACGCCTTCAGCCCAGGCGAGGGCTTCCTTTCCGTAGACGGATCGGCAGTGATGGAGCCGGGGACTTATATCCTGCCGGTAAGGGTAAACCTGCCCGAAGGCTTTACCCTTATAAGGCAGGAACCGGAAACCCTGGCTTTCGAGGTCGCCTTCCACGAGGAATACTGGGAGGATGAGGGGTTTCTTCCCCAGGGGCAGGAAGCGGTTCCACCAGAGGAACCCCCTGCGGAAGGGGATATCCTGCCTTGATTACCGGCATAGGCGTGGACATGGTCCGCGCGCGACGCATGGACCGCTGGCGCGACGTACCAGGCCTTTTGGAGCGCTACTTCCACCCGGACGAGCTTGCCGTCTCCCTGGCCAAGGGATACGGCGCGAGCCTTTCGCTGGCTGCCCGCTTTGCCGCGAAGGAGGCGTTCGGAAAGGCGCTTGGGACGGGGCTTGCAGGAATCGTATTAAAGGATATCATGGTAATAAACAACGACAGGGGAAGGCCCGAGATACGGGTTTTCAAAACGGCGCGAACGGCCCTTGACGAAAGCGGGGCCAACCGCGCCCACCTGTCGATCACGCACGAACAGGACCACGCGATCGCGATGGTGGTTTTGGAATCGTCACACGAAAAGGGGAAGGCAAATGAGCAAGGATGAACGCGAGCTAAAAATATCATTCATCTCGAAGAAGGAATACACCTGTCCGGTCTGCGACGCGAAGTTCCACAAGGAGGAACTTCTTTCCGGGGGCGGCAGGCTTATCGCTGGGGCCCTTACCGACGAACTGCACCGGCTTTTCGAGCCATCGTCCAGGTACGGAGACATTTACCCGCTAGCCTACACCACGATTGTCTGCCCAAAATGCTGGTTCGCATCGACCGAGGCGGATTTCCCCCTTCTTCCAAAGACGACGAAGGGACTCGCCTTTTCGGATCGCGGCAACCGCAGAAACGACGCCCTGCTGGCTTTCCCCGGTACGGATTTTACCCAGCCCAGAGGCCTTATGGAAGGCGCGGCCTCGCTGTACCTGGCCCTTAGGTGCTACGACTTTTACGGCAAGGAGGCCTCGCCCACGATTAAGCGTGGGATTACCTCCATACGTGGGGCCTGGCTTCTGGACGAGCTGCACAAAAAATTCCCCGACCAAAACTACGACTGGATGGCGACCCTTTTCCGAAAGAAAGCCCAGTACTTTTACAGCGAGGCCCTGACCCGCGAGCAGAATGCGAGCGAAACCATGTCCGCGCTGAAAAATTTCGGACCAGACATCGACAAGAACTATTCCTACGAGGGGATGCTGTACCTTTCCGCCTACTTGCGCTTCAAATACGGCCCCCCCACGAACACGCCGGAGGAACGCAAGATCTCGCTGGAGGAGGCCCGCAGGACCATTGCCAAGCTTTTCGGCATGGGAAGAAAGTCCAAGGACAAGCCAGAGGCGTTTCTTGACCAGGCCCGGAAGATATACAACGCCATCAACGCCGAAATGGAAGAGATCAAGGCACAGGAATCCGCTTGATGCGGGCGATTAAGCTTCGCCTTGCGTACGACGGGACTGATTTTTGCGGATGGCAAAGGCAGACGGACTCCAGGGCGGGGCTACGGTCGGTGCAGGAATGCGTAGAGGTGGCCCTGGCCCGTATGCACAAGCGCCCCGTCCCCCTTACTGGGGCCGGGCGCACCGATTCCGGGGTACACGCATCCGGGCAGATCGCTGGTTTCCGCACCGATATCAGGAACATCGAACCAGGTCGCTTCGTCCCGGCCCTTAACGGCCTTTTGCCTAGGGACGTACGGATACTGGAGGCCCGGGAAACCATTCCGGACTTTCACGCCCGCTTCGACGCAAGCTCCCGGACGTACCGCTACCACTTTGTCTGCGGGCGACACGCGCTCCCGCACGAAAGCCGCTACGCCCTGCAACTGTGGCGCAGGCCCCGAATCGGCCTTCTTAACGCATACTGCCGCCTGCTCCTCGGGGAAAGGGACTGTTCCGTTTTCGCGACCATGGGGGATTCGTCCAAGTCGCGTTACAGGTACATTTCCAGGGCGGTTTTTTTCCCAGAGGGCGACGGCCTTGTCTTCGAGATTAGCGCCAACGCCTTTCTGTGGAAGATGGTACGTTCGGTGGCTGGGACGTTGCTCCATTACGAGGAGCGCAACGCGACACCAGGGCTTTTGCGGGAGGCTATCGAGTCGGGGAACCGCGGGCTTGCGGGACCTACCCTGCCACCGCAGGGGCTGTTTTTGTGGAAAGTTTCCTACCACAGGTAGGGATTTCGCGTTCCCCGTGCGCACCAGGGTGGGTAGGGACGGACTATGACTGGGATTCCGTTTCCGCAGGCGACGGGCGCACCGTGGCTTTCAAGACGAACGGCGCGGTCTGGGCCTGGGGTGGCCGCGTGGGGCATCCTACCAACGAGCAATTCCCGAACAACGTCCTTTTTCCCACCCAGGTTATGCCACCGCAGCTGGGATCGGATTAGGTAATTGTAAAGCGGATTTAGGTTCGGCATCCGGATTCCTGGGTGCCGAATCACCCCGTTCCGTTGGGAATGGGGAAACGGTGTTTTCGGCCTGGAAGGGCTGTAAAAAGACCATTCGATTCTACGATTATGCTGGCTACAAAGAAAACTGGCAGGACTTAAAAGTCCAAGTGTACTATCTGAAAAAGTAACCAAGGCCACGAGGCTACGAAGAAAGGGGTTTTTGTATGAAGAAGTTCATGGTTTTCGGTGATTCACCCTCCCTTGCCAGTCGATCGGCTTTTGGAAGATTTGGGCGACAAAGGCAAGGAGCATGACATGGCCTGCCCAACCTGCCGCAAAGACGAAATACGCGAAGGCCTCTCCGACTACAAAGCCTATGTCCGCAACAGCGAGATCACCGTCCGCGAAATACCGTCCATCGTGTGCGACCATTGCGGCGACGCAATCCGCGACATGGAACCAAACCAGTGCGCCCGCGCCTTCGTCGAAAGCTTCCGCTAATACGCCGAGGCAAGAAAGGTAACGGTTAGTACTCGGACGATTTGGAACCCGTCAAGGATTTTCCCTCGCCGAAAGTCGCAGTCGAAAACCCAGCACCGATTCCACCGCACCTTACCACCGAAAAAATACTGGTAACCACCGTTACGATTATCCTGATGTTAACCGTTTCCCTGACGCCCTATTTCGTTTTCATGGCCTTGGAAAAAACCGCCCTTAAGGTGTTATCTGTATTAGCCATCACTGCAATCACCGCGTTCGTATATTCACGCTTTGAAAAAAAATGGAAGAAGGCCGAGGGGGATGAAGCATCATCATGAGCCGTCCAGTTAGGCGAAATACATCCCTACATTTTCTAAAGAAATATATATAAAGGAGCATTTATATATTGACATTTTTTTGGATATGATGATAATATACTATGAGGTATTATTTATGGTCATAGATTTTTCAAAGTATTACTGGAAAAATGATTTAATTCATCTTCGCCCCCCAAATGAGACGGATTGGAAAGACTTTCTTCCTGGACGATTTGAATCTGAAATCAGGTTTTTTCTTAATGAGGAA
>Ga0209755_10001487_pt1 | contig 36067 bp, 28 predicted proteins | sample TergutCo191P1_FD_187301 | JGI IMG/M metagenome (GOLD analysis project Ga0209755, IMG submission 187301) | Cornitermes sp. P1 segment gut microbial communities from Petit-Saut dam, French Guiana - Co191P1 (SPAdes) (version 2) | ecosystem: Host-associated > Arthropoda: Insects > Digestive system... | reverse complement strand
GCAAGTCTCAATAGTAGCTAAGTATTGAGAAGAAATACCAGTCAATTCAGCCAGTTTATCCTGAGAAAAACCGCGCTTGCGCCGGTATTCTTTTATATTATTTGCCAATACTTCCCTAATACTCGCCATTTTCCAGCCTATTGCCTTTAAGAATAGAATAATTGCTTTTTAGCACTTGACTTATTGGCTGAAAGAATAATATAATATCCGAAAAGGCTAATATTTGAGAATTTTTTCTTTCTTACAGTGATAATTCAAAAAACAATGAAACTTACAGCTTTTTAAAAAACCAAGCAAAGAAAAAGGAGATTTCATTTAAATGAAAAACAAACAAAGAACTTTTACCTGTTATTTAGGTATTATAGCCATTACCGCGATAATCGTTCTGGGAACAGCGGCTTGCGCATCAATGTCGATTGAAAGCGTTGATTGGAACTCTCTTACAGGACCAGCCAGAGTCAGACAGTACTTCAGCGTTAACACAACCGATGTTACTGTTTATGCCAACTACAAAGACGGAAGCCGCAAGGAAGTTACCTTTTTTTCAACTTCACATAACAGAGAAAGTACAGGTACACAAACCGTAACTGTAAACGTACTCGGTCAGGGAACAGGAACTTTTCAGACCGAAGTAATGGAACTGTTAAGTATCCGCATTGAAAGTCCGCCGTCAAAAAGAACTTACACCGTAGGCGAAAGAGCGGATTTAACGGGGATTAAAGTAATAGGATCGTGGAGGGATATGCCCGATGCAGAAATTCCCTCTTATGAAATATCGGTTTCCAGCTTTAACTCAAATACGGCAGGTACTGACAGGCCTGTTACCATTAACTACAAAGGGAAAACTGCAACCTTCCATGTTACTGTTGTAGCCGCTGCGACAACTGCGCCGGCAGCAACAACGCCAAGCACACCATCTACAACGCAGCCTTCACAGCCTGCTACGCAGCAACCAAGGGGTCAAACAGATCAGCGGCTTGTGGGTACATGGAACTGGACTGCTACGATTAATACTTCAACGGTGTCTATTACATATATCTTTAACGCTGACGGAACAGGCTCTCTGGCAGCGTATGGTACTAGCGCTCCCATGACATGGTCCGTGAACGGTAATAGGTTAACTATTGATAATCAAGATTTTACCTATAGCGTAAGCGGCAATTCACTTGAATTAACTGTAGGTGGTACTACAACAACATTTACCCGGCAATAGGCTATAAAAACCGAATCGTAACGGAGCAAATTAACAGCCTTAAAAACTGTTTTTCGCTCCATTCCGGTTTTTACACATGAGCCGGGGCTGTTACAAAATTCGGTCGTTTTTGTAACCAGCTCTATATTGTAAAATTTTAATTATTTTATCAATTGAGACAGATTTCTTTTTCTATAAATAATACGATGCATCTCTATATGTTTTTCAAGGACAACATAAAAAACCAGATAATTCTTAACAGTTAAAATACGGTATGGGGTTTTAATAGGTTTAATTGGACGATATAATCTATGGGCATTAGGAAACTGTTTTAATTTATTAAATGATATTTCAAGTTCATCTATCAGATTTAACGCGGCTCTCGGAGACTACAGAGTAAGAGAAATATAATCCACAATAGCGTCGAGTTCTTGTAGAAAAGATGGAAGATATTTTATTTCTTCAACCAATTTCTGATGTCTTTATATAGTTATTTATTTTTTGACGTAAAGGACCAAAAATTTCATTATGCGAAAGACGGAAAGGGTTCGATTCCGCTTCTGCTTGGGCTTCTACCAATTTTTGATAAATCTCGTTTTCAAAGTTCATTTCTTCCCAACTGTTCATACTCATTACCACCATATCGCCATAACCATTACTCGTTAAAAAAACAGGTTCATCTTTTTCATGTACGACTTTAGTTATTTCTGACAATCTGGTTTTTAAATCTGAAACAGGGCATATTACAGGCATTCTTACTCCTCGGAACTATAATATGCGTAAAAACCTTTTACGTCAAGGCAATATCCACTTCAAAAACACCTTTTCCTAATCAACAACCTTTGTAACTTTCATTCAAATTCGGTATTATACTATTAATTTAAATCTAAGGTAGCTTTTCCAAAAATTAAAATTTTAGAAAAACCTCCGCTATAATTATTTTTTTATCCAGAAATAAAAAATGGTATGCGTCGAAGAACACATACCATTTGTTTAAATCTAAACCTTTTTATTTGCGGGTAAATGTATCTTTAAAACCGGTATTAGGGTAAGTAAAAGTAAGACTATTACCGTTTAATTGGAGAGGATATCTGTCTGTTCTCGTATCCGTATAAGGACGGCCGTCGAATGAAGTATTGTGAACATTAGTGAAAACTAACGTATTATTTTCCACTGTCCATGACGTTATTTCTTTATTAGTGACATAGCCGTTATAATCATTGGTATAATCGCCTGTCCCGTTAGCTCTTAATACATAAGTAGTGGTTTGGTAAAAAGTGATTCTTCCGTTTTCTACTATTTCAGCATGCTGATACCATGTACCGACAAGCATCGACATATCAATTTGTTTTGGAGCGAGAATTTCATGGCTAATAACAGTGGCGCTCTTTGTTGTGTCAAATGTCGATGTCGCTGTAATAAAAAGCGTCGATGCCGGTTCGCTGCCGGCTATCGTTAAAAGCCCCTGCGCGTTAATTGAAGTTCCCGTTCCAACCGCACCTGTGCCGGCCGCGTTTGTGCTTACTTTCCATGTTACGCTTTGATCAGGCTCATAAGTGCCGGCGACTGCCGCAGTGAACTGGAATGTTTCGCCCCTTTGTAATGACGGGTTCGCAGGCGTTACAGTTACGCTTGTCACTGTCGGGACAACAATGTTAACAGGAACAACCGATGATTTTGTCGGGTCGACAACTGAAGTCGCTGTAACGTACAGCACAGTTCTTAATTCGCTCCTGGCTACTGAAAGAAGCCCGCTCGCATTAATCGATGTTCCTGCTGCTGTAGCTCCTGAGCCGTCGGAGTTAAAGCCGACTTTCCATGTTACATCCTTATCGGGATTGTTCCTTCCTGTCACATTTGCCGCGAACTGAAGGGTTCTGCTGGCTACAGCTGTCCCGTCTCTTGGCGTTATATCTATACTGTCTACAGAAACAACCCTGAACGCTTTTACGTCTGTGTTTCCTTCCTTGGCGGAATACGCAATAACATATAAAGTATCCGCCGGTTCATCAAGGTCAACAGTGAGGCGGTTATTAATTACGCCGGTTCCGCTTGCCACCCGCCCTGAACCGTCCTGTGTAGAACTGACGGAAACTGTCACTTCCTTTCCGCTTACCCGGTATTCCACCGATTGACCTCTGGCTACTGATTGACGGTTGTTAACGTAACTGACGGACGCTTTGTTAAACATTGCACAACCGGAGATAATTACTGTCAATACAGCGATAAGCCATAATTTACTGGCAATAGCCCCTTTTTTGTTTTTCATTTAGAAAAAACCTCCTTTTTTCATTCCATAATATGGCAATATATCAATTTTTATAAATATATTCAAGTTTGTTTTTTTTTCAATATCCTTAATTAATCTTAAAAATATATTTCGCCTAACATTCTAGGCTGATGAGCCGCCGAACAGGCAGCGTAACAGTTATTGTTTGTTATGTGCGGTTGTGCAGTCCTCACAACGAAGTTTCCGGTGCGCTATAATCTAAATATATTATTAATATTTTATATATTATTATATTATTCTTAAAAAAATAACTAATAATAAAAAATACTATTATTAATATTGATCATCAATAATAGAACATATTTGATTTACATTATCAATAAGCATTGATTTTATTTTCTGTTTTTGTTCTGTGTACAAAGATAATTGCACATTATTCTCAATATGTGTTTCATCATAAAAAAGAAGGTAAGGAGCAATATTTAAAGCATTTGCAATTCTTTCAATGTACTCTAATGAAGGAAATCGCCGGCCAATTTCAATTTGCCTGATATAACATGGATCAGTATTACACATATCCGCAAGTTTTTCCTGAGTATAACCTAATAGTTTTCGGCGTTTTTTCATATTAGCCATAAATACCTGTTGTAGCCCCATAACCTAGTCTAATAGCTCCTATATATTTCTTAACAGTATCTTGACGCTACTGTATAAATATTGTAGTATTAGCTAAACGCTCCTGTTTTATATTAAAAAATTGGCTAACAGGAGCAAAACGTTATTTTTATTTGGAAAATTTAACCATTTATCCAAAAATAAGGAGTTTTCTATGACAAACAAAAACAAACTAGGGATTATCGCCATAATAGTGATTATTGGGTTTTCGATAACAGCCTGCGCGTCAATGTCGATTGAAAGCGTTGATTGGAACTCTCTGACAGGACCAGCCAGGGTCAGACAGTACTTCAGCGTCAGTACAACCGACGTTACAGTCTATGCCCACTACAAAGACGGAAGCCGCAAGGAAGTTACATTTTTTTCAACTTCTCATAACAGAGAAAGTACAGGCACACAAACTGTAACCGTAAACGTACTTGGTCAGGGAACAGGAACTTTCCAGACCGAAGTAATGGAATTGCTCAGTATCCGCATTGAAAGTCCGCCGTCAAAAAGAACTTACACCATAGGCGAAAGAGTGGATTTAACAGGAATTAAAGTGATAGGATCGTGGAGAGATATGCCTGACGCGGAAATTCCCTCTTATGAAATATCGGTTTCCAGCTTTAACTCAAATACGGCAGGCACTGACAGGTCTGTTACCATTAACTACAAAGGGAAAACCGCAACATTCCATGTTACTGTTGTAGCCGCTCCTGCCGCTGCGACACCTGCGCCGGCAGCAACAACGCCAAGCACACCCACCACAACGCAGCCTTCACAACCTGCGACGCAGCAGCCTGCATCGTCAAATCAGTTTGTTGGTACATGGAGAGGAACAATGGTTGTTGATGGAGATTCTTATACTGTGACATTGGTAATTAATCCTAACCTTACTGGTACTTTAGGGTTATCTACATCAACTTGGACCGGAGTTCCTTTCGATATTACATACACTATCAGCGGTAACACACTTATTTACAGGGTTAAATTGGAGGAAGGTTCTATCGTAACAGCTAATGATGTTAGATGCACGTTAAACGGAAACAATCTTACTGTTCAAGCTACACCGACGTACATATTAACCCGGCAATAAGCGATAAAAGCCGTTTTCTTGTTTGGGGACATTCCGAAAATCTTTCGGGTTATGTCCCCAATATTTTTGACCACTTACAAATTACACGCGCTCGCGCCTTCATAGTTAGTTTGTTTTAATCCGCTCTTATCCAAACAAGCATTTCACCCGGCGTTCGGTTACACCATAAACCGTAGGGAATCGCGGTGATCTTAACGTCCTTTGACTGCGGTATAAATTTTTCTGAAAATGAATCAGGCGCGGCGGGTTCAATCAGCTTTTTTCCTTTCGCTTTTATCATCATAAGACCGCCAAGAAGATCATCGCGCCAAATTTCTTCTAACGGACTTTTTGTATCAAGTGATAAAGAGGCGAGGTTTTCGCTGTTATCACATTCTTCAAAGCAGAAAATCTCAGGCCCGCGTGCGATTGCGATTTTACCGCAGTTTGAATGAACTTTCGGATTAGCGTAAATAATCCGCGGTTTTATTAAAAAAGAAACAGTAATTTCATCGCCGCTTCGGATTTTTGTTAAACGGCAGTAATTATTTTTTCTTTCCCCGTGAATAAGACTGCCGTTTACATTAAAGGAAATATTTTCCGCAAATGACGGTATCCTGATATTTAACGTGAAGGCCGCGTCTTCTCCGCTAACCGCGATTTTTATATTACCGGTTTTTGGATAATCTGTTGTAAGAGATAATTTAACTTTTTTCCCGTTAATATCAAAAGAAACATCATTTTGAATAAACATATTTATGTATAATTCACCGCCGTCTATAAAATAAATATAATGCCCAAGGCTTGTGAAAAGACGCGTTACGTTTGTCGGGCAGCAGGCGCAGTCAAACCATTTCTGGCGCACCGGCTTTACGTGCGAACGTGAAGTGAAATCCATGCATGTCTGCGGCCATACTTCCATCGGATTAACATAAAAATATTTATCACCTTCTAACGAAATACCGCTTCTTACAGAGTTGTAAATGGCAAGCTCCACAGTATCAAAGTAAGAAGCGTCTGCTGTGACTTTTGCCATCCTCATTCCGAACATGGCAAGTGCGATAGAAGCGCAGGTCTCAGAATAATTTGAATCATTCGGTAAATCATAATCAACCGTGAAACGTTCATACGCGCCTGACGAACCTACGCTTCCTGTAATATACATCCGTTTTTGCGTAATATTATTCCAGAGTGTTTTACAGCTTTCAAGCAAAGAGGCATCATTAAATTCCTGCGCAATGTCCGCCATCGCGCAGTACAGGTATAAAGCGCGCACCGCGTGGCCTTCCGCTGTTTTTTGTTCGCGCACAGGCAGATGCGACTGAGCGTATGCCGGATCAAAGTTGTGCGATCCGCCCCAGATAAAACGGAAGCCGGGACGTTTTCTTTCTTCCAGAAAATAATTCGGCTCGCCGCCTCTTGCGTCAATAAAATATTTGGCAGTATCAAGATAACTACGCACGCCTGTTACGCGATATAATTTAACAAGGGCAAGTTCAATTTCAGGATGACCAGGGTATCCTTGCATCTGATCTTCTTTTACGCCGAAGGTTTTACAGATAAGGTCGGCCAGGCGGCAGGCGGTATCAAGGACAGCTTTCTTGCCGGTTGTCTCAAAGTAAGCCGCGGCCGCTTCGATAAAATGACCCGCGCAGTAAAGCTCATGAGCTTCGCCAAGATTTTTCCATTTTTCATCAGGATGATTAATAGAAAAATATGTATTAAGATAGCCGTCTTCTTCCTGCGCTCTGCCAATCAAATCAATCACTTCGTCGGCGGTTTTTTCAAGCTGCGGATCAGGACGGCTTGCAAGACTGTACGCGGCAGCCTCAAGCCATTTAGCGGCGTCAGAATCCTGAAAGACCATCCCCTGATGTCTGCCTTCTTCTTCACCTGCGGCGATCCGGAAATTTTTAAGACAATAACTGGGACGGGTATCTTTTAAACGATCGTTTAACACTTCCCATTGATACGGAATTACTTTATCCGGTATCAGTTTGATATAACGATTCCAGCAGGAATCGCTGATGTTAATATTTGATAGTGAAAGACTTCCTCTCATTTATTTTTCCCCTGCTGATTTAATATGACAATTATTTTATAATAAATTATTTTCAAGGTCAAATATACTGTAAATTTTATTAGACAAAAAAAGCAGCAGATCATAAAATAAGATCTAATCAAGGAGAAAAATAATGAAAGAAAAATCAGGAAGTTATCAGTCAGATATTCACAACTCAGATTATGAAATTGAATATCTTGAACCGCGTCTGGAAGCCGCCGGATTAATAAATATCACAGGCAGGGAAACTGAATCTTTAAACGGCAAGTGGAATTTCGCCGAGGATCTTTACGACACATGCCGCAGGGCGCATTGGTTCAAGGACGTCCGCTGCAACGCTTCGGGCGCGGAAATGCCTCTGGATTACGACTGGGAAAACTGGAGCAGGATAAAAGTTCCCGCTGTATGGAATCTGGAAAAACCAGAGCTGCATTATTTTGAAGGCACAGGAATCTACACAAGAACATTCCGGTATTTTCCCAAAACACAGGGAGAGCGGCTTGTCATCCGTTTTGAAGGAGCTGCTTACAGAACATCGGTTTTCCTAAACGGAAAATTTATCGCAACTCATGACGGCGCGTCCACTCCTTTTAATATCGATATAAGCGATACAGTGAAAACCGATAATCGCATTATCGTAACCGTTGACGCAAGGCGCAGCCCGGCGCGCATACCGATGGAAAATACTGACTGGTTTAATTACGGCGGTATTTACAGGGATGTTTATCTTGTGCGTCTTCCGAAAATTTATATCAAAGACTGGTTTGTACGGCTGTGTCCGGATGGAACTTTTTCCGCGATTCAGGCTGATATCGATATTGCCGGCGCTGACGGTTCGCCTGTCAGCGGAAAAGCGTTATTGGAAATTAAAGAGCTTGGCGTAAAACAGGAAATCAATATCGCAAACGGAAAAGGATCGGTAAAATTTTCCGCGCAGCCGGTGCTTTGGAATTGTGAAAATCCAAAATTATACGATGTATCAATATCGTTTGATTCGGATTTTGTTAATGATAAAATCGGTTTCAGGGAAATAAAAACAAAAGATCACGGGATTTTTCTTAACGGGAAAAAAATATTTTTGCGCGGCGTCTGCGTTCACGAAGATCATTTCGCGTCGGGGAAAACAACCAGCGATGAAATTATCAGAAATACAATCCGTGATCTTAAAGAGATGAACGGCTTTTATTTCCGCCTTGCGCACTATCCTCATGACGGACGTTTCGCGAAAATCGCCGACGAAGAAGGGGTGCTTCTTTGGGAAGAAGTTCCCGTCTACTGGGCGGTGGCGTTTAACAACCCTGACACCTATAAAGACGCGGAGAATCAGTTATGCGAACTAATTATGCGCGATCGAAACCGGGCAAGCGTAATAATCTGGTCTGTCGGCAATGAAAACGATGACACTGACGCAAGGCTCAGTTTTATGTCAAAACTCGCGGAAAAAACTAAAGAACTCGATGATTCGCGCCTTGTATCGGCTGCGTGTCTTATCAATCATGAAAAACTTATGATACAGGATCGGCTCTCCGCTTCGCTTGATGTAATCGGCATAAATGAATATTACGGCTGGTATGATCCTGATTTTGAAAAACTTCCCAAAATATTAAATAATTCCAATCCGGGGAAACCTGTGCTTGTCTGTGAGTTTGGAGGAGACGCGCGGCTCGGACAAAGGGGAAGCGCCGACGATCTGTGGACAGAAGACAAACAAAAAAGGCTTTATGAACAGCAGATTGAGACATTTAAAAAATGTCTATTTATAGCCGGTTTGACTCCATGGATACTTTATGATTTCCGCTCCCCAAGGCGGCTTAACCGTTATCAGGAAAATTTTAACCGCAAGGGCCTTATAGACGCTGATCGCGTAACAAAGAAAAGCGCGTTTTTTGTTATGCAAAACTTCTATGAAGAGGTAAAACGGCAAAAATAATTATCAAAAAATAATATTGATCTTTCATGGTTCACTCCATATCAGCTGCGCATTGCGGTTATATATTGATGATAAAAATATATTACCGATGCAGAATCAGGAGGAAAAATGAGAAAATTTTATTTTTTGTTAATTGCAACGCTGTCAGCGTTATGTGCATTAACAGGATGTGCGCGCGGCGCGGAAACACAGCAGGGTACTGTAACAATAATCTACTACACATGGGATGATGTATCCATTAAGCCGATAATTGACGCTTTTAATGAAGCTCAAGACGAGATTTTTGTGCAGGCTGAGTATCTGCCGTCTCCGGATTATGAAACCAAGATCACTACTTTGCTGACAGGCAGGGCGCCGATGGACGCGTATATGCAGAAACGGCAGGTGGATATGTTCCCTCATTATCAGAACGGCTTTATAGAACCGTTAGACGATCTTATTGCAAGTACTGGCGTTAACAGAACCGCAGTGGACGCCTACATAAATTCCGTTTCTGTAGACGGAAAAGTTATCGGCTTCCCGTGGAGAGGAGCGGCTTATTACACATACTACAACAAGAAAATTTTCGCCGAAAAAGGCGTTCCCACGCCCGACACTTATGTAAAATCCGGAACATGGACATGGGAAAAATTCGCCGAAGTCGCGCAGCTTGTATCCTCAGGCGACGGCAGGGTTTACGGCGCTTCGGTTTATCACTGGGGCTCAAGCCAGCTCATTATGCAGACTCAGAGGCGCAGGAGTATCATTTCCGCGGGCGGAAATCTTGATTATGACAATTCCATTCACCGCTGGCTTTCAATGCGCAAAGCGATGGAAGAAAACAGCTCTATGTGGCCGTTAGTTGACATGAAAGTAACCGCGACTCATTACTCAAAACAATTTTATGACGGACAGGCCGCAATGCTTTTAATGGGCGAATGGTTTCCGGGACAAATACTGTCAGGTTACAAACAGGGAGTGCTCGCAGGCTGGGGTTGGAATGACTGGGGTTTAACGCGTCTTCCAAGCGATTCCAATCCGTATGTGACAATGGGCGCTCCGACATTCAGCCATGTAACATCCTATTCCAGAAACAAAGAAGCTGCTTTGAAATTTATCGCGTGGATGGGAGGCCCTGAAGGCGCGCAAGTCGCGGCCCGATCCGGTGTTCTTCCCGCAATGGTTGACGCGGGCGTTCGACAGGTTCTTTCCGAATCAATTCCCGATTCTCAGTCGCTGGATTATTTTACGGAACAAAAAATCACCTTCCCGATGGCGTATAACAAATACGGCTCCCGCATAGAAAACCTGATCAATACGCTTCAGGAAGAATACCTTCTTGGACTTATTCCCGACAATCATTTTGATACAAGACTTCGCGCGGGTCTGGAAGAAATAATCAGAACTACAGACTGATAAATCGGCAGTCCCCGCCGTTGTAAATTTTCAGCGGCGGCATTTGATCCCGGAGATAAAATGAAAAGAAGTCTTCAAAAAAGCCCTTGGCCGGTTGTCATAATTTTTTTGCTGCCGAGTTTTCTGGGCTTTTTATTATTTATGGCGATTCCTATGTTTGCCGCAATCGGCATTTCCATGACAAATTTTTCGGGCGGACTGAACTTCAGATTTATAGGAATTTCAAATTATATAACCGCTTTTAAAAGCACTGATTTTTTAAAGTATCTTTTGATAACCGCTAATTTCGCGTTCTGGACAGTTATAGCGCAATTAATACTCGGTCTTTCTTTCGCGCTTTTATTAAACGAAAAATTTTTTGGAAAAAATTTTTTCCGCGGTGTCATGTTCCTTCCCAATGTCCTTTCCGCCGTAGCTGTCGGATTAATTTTTTCTTTATTGCTAGATCCCAAGCGCGGCCCGGTAAATCAATTTTTAGTATCATTGGGACTGCCTGCTCCTTTATGGCTTGCCGGAGAAAAAACCGCGCTTCTTACAATCATCATTGTAACTGTATGGCAGAATTTCGGTTATTACATGGTATTATTCCTCGGCGGACTTCAAACAATTAATAATAATCTGCACGAAGCCGCGGCAATTGACGGCGCCGGGGCTATTCAGCGTTTTTTCGCTGTAACGCTTCCCGGCCTTTCGCCGTTTATTTTTTTCGCGGTAACAATCGCGATAATACGCGCCTTTCAGGTATTTGATCAAATTTACATAATGACAGGCGGCCCCTGGGGCGGAGGACCTGCGGGATCTACTACTGTTTTGATTTTTGACATTTATAAAAACGCGTTCTCTCAATTCCGTTTCGGTTACGCCGCGGCGGAATCCGTAATACTTCTTATTGTAATTCTGACAATAACATTAATCCAGCAGCAAGGCCAGAAAAAGCGGGTGAGTTATGACATTGTATAAGAAAAACAGTTTCGGTTATTTAAATTATTTAATATTAAGATATTTTGTTTTAATTATGATGAGCCTGATCGTTTTCGCTCCGCTTGTTGTAATGATATCAAGCGCGTTTAAAATCGATTCGGAACTTTATGATTTCCCGATGCGAATAATCCCGAAAACGCCGACAATGGAAAATTTTAATCAGCTGGCGGATCGTTTTCCTCTTTACATACTGAACTCGATCAAACTGACATTTATCATTGTCGCAGTACAGCTTCTGACCGCCGCTACAGGCGCTTACGCGTTTTCAAAACTCCGCTGGAAAGGAAGAGATATTGTTTTCATGTTTTATGTCGCGTCGATAATGGTGCCGGTACATTCAATAATAATTCCGCAGTTCTTAATTGTAAGAAATCTGGGGCTTTATAATACGCACATGGCGCTGATACTAACAGGCGCGTTTACAGCGTTCGGAACATTTTTAATCAAACAATTTTTTCTGACAATCCCCGATAGTTTTTCAGAGGCGGCGTTTATCGACGGCGCGGATGATTTTACTGTCTTTTTTAAAATAATTATTCCGCTGTCAAAACCGGTTTTCGCGACGCAGGTTATTCTTTCTTTCAGATATTTCTGGAACGATTTTTTCTCGCCGTTAATCTACATCACAAGTCAGAATTTAAAAACCCTTCCATTGGGAATGAGCGATTTTACAAACGAGTTTTACACATATAAAGGGCCGCAGATGGCAGCTTCCTTTATTTCGATAATTCCTGTCATGATCATTTTTCTTGCAACGCAAAAATATTTTGTTCAGGGCGCCGCATCTACAGGAATAAAAGGTTAAACCTGTCCGTAATACGCGTTTTTCCCGTGTTTGCGTTCCCAGTGTTTTTGAATAATGTGATCGGGAAGCGGCTTTGCCAGCGGATCAACTGTAAGCGTAAGCAGCGCCATTTTGCAAATCTCTTCCAGAATAGCGCAGTTAAAAACCGAAGCCGCGGCTGTTTTGCCCCACGCAAAAGGGCCGTGACCGGCAACCAGAACCATATTGATAAACGCGGGATTCAAATTCTTTTTTTTGAATGTATCGGCAATAAGGTTTCCTGTTTCCAGTTCATAATTGTTTTTTACCGCTTCCTCGCTCATGTATTCCGTGCATGGAATTTCAAATGTCGCGTAATCCGCGTGAGTAGTGCCGAACAAAGGCACGGATTTTCTGGCCTGCGCCCACGCGACAGCGTAAGTTGAATGAGTGTGCGTAATGCCGCGAATGCTTTTTACAAGCGGATAAAATTCGCGGTACAGGATCATGTGCGTGTTTGTATCAGAAGACGGCTTTAATTTTCCGCCCGCGATTTTTCCGTCCAGATCAACTAACACCATCGAATCAGGCGTCAGCATATCATAATCAACGCCGGATGGTTTAATTGCGAAAATCCCTTTGTCAGGATCAAATGCCGAAACATTTCCCCATGTATAAATAACAAGGTTGCGTCGCTGTATTTCCATATTGGCTTCATAAGCCTCTTCGCATAAATATTTATACTCGATCATAATACGCTGCGCTCCATCGCAGTTCATCGCGTAATCTGTTTACGTTTGTGTTTTTATCGATCAATACAAATTCGATGCCGCACATTTCCGCCCAGTCGCGGAAATATTCCGCGGTAAGAGACGAGCTGTACACAGAGTGATGCGTTCCGCCGCAGAGAATCCACGCTTCGGCGGAATCGCGCAGGTTTGGATACGGTTTCCAAAGAGCGCGCGCGACAGGAAGCTTAGGCATTTCATTTTTAATTTTGATTGTTTCAATTTCATTAACGATCATCCTGAAACGGTTTCCAAGATCGACTATTGTAGTAAGAACTGCCGGTCCTGCGGCGGCGTTAAACACCATTCGGGCGGGATCAGCCTTGCCTCCGATTCCAAGCGGATGAACTTCGATACGCGGCTTTCCTTCCGCGATAGTGGGACAGATTTCAAGCATATGAGCGCCGAGCGCCGCTTCGTTTCCGGGTTCAAAATGATAAGTGTAGTCTTCCATGAACGAAGTCCCGCCCTTAAGACCGGCTGCCATTACTTTCGCGCTGCGGGTGAGCATGGACTGCTTCCAGTCTCCTTCAGCGCCAAAGCCGTAGCCCTGCTCCATCAGTCTTTGAGCGGCAAGCCCCGGAAGCTGCGGAAGTCCGTGAAGATCCTGGAAAGTCGTTGTAAAAGCTCCGGCGTTTTCTTTTTCCAGCATTTCCTTTAAAGCGATTTCGATCTTCACCTGTTCAAACATCGCGTTCCTTGCATGCGCTTTTGCGGCGCTTCCTGTCTGCTTTAATTCGGGAGCTAATTCATACAAAGACTCATATTCGCCGGTAACGATTTTTTCCGCCTGCGCGTCAGATACTTTCGCATAACGCGCGGCAAGATCGCCGATGCCCCATGTGTTTACCTGCCAGCCGATTTTAATCTGCGCTTCGGTCTTATCGCCTTCCGTTACAGCGACTTCGCGCATATTATCGCCAAGACGCAGAACAACTTTATTCATTCCGTCGTGTTTCGCGGCAGCCGCTCTCATCCAAATGCCGACACGGCGGCGAAGATCAGCGTCTTTCCAAAAACCGGCAACAACTTTCCGCGGAAGGCGCATCCTCGCGTGAATGTAACCGTGCTCCCTGTCGCCGTGCGCAGACTGATTTAAATTCATGAAATCCATATCAATCGAAGCCCACGGTATGTCGCGGTTAAATTGAGTATGCAGATGAAGAAGCGGTTTGCGGTTAACAGAAAGCCCCTGTATCCACATTTTTGACGGTGAAAAAGTATGCATCCATGTAATGATTCCGGCGCAGAACGCAGAAGAAGCGGCTTCTTCAAAAAGACCGCGAATTCCTGAAGGAGAAATCGCAGTCGGCTTTAATAAAACCTTGCACGGAATATCCGGATCATTGTTAAAATCATCTGTCATGATCCGCGCGTGCTCGGCGACCTGTCTTAAAGTTTCATCTCCGTACAGGTCCTGGCTGCCGACAATAAACCAGAATTCAATTTTGTTAATTTCCATTTTTACTCCTTCGGGTTTCATCCTGCGAAAATATTAAAATTATTTTTTAAAATTTTCAACAGCGGCTTTTTCAATTTTCAATCCTTCTGTATACCGTTTCATGAACAATTTAAAACTTTCAACATCCTTAGGATCAGGATCGAGCTTAACGCTCTTCATATTCTTAAATATTTTTTCCGCAAGGAACTGCTCAAGCGGAATTTTTTGCAAGTCTTTATTTTGATTATACAGCATAAATGAAGCAAGAAGCGCGATGCCCCACGCGCCGCCTTCGCCGCTTAATCCCTGGTTTGAAGAACTTTCCATCACAGAAACTGGCGCGTTAAAAGCGGCTGCCATATAACGCTGTCCCACTTCCTTTGTCTTAAATAATCCTCCGTGACCCAGCAAACTGTCGATTCGAACCTGCTCTTTTTCAAGAATATCGACGCCAAGTTTTAAAGTTGCTATTGATGAAAATAAAATTGTGCGCATAAAATTCGCGAGTGTAAAATTGCTGTCAGGAAGCCGCGCGAAAAGCGGACGGCCTTCATCAAAACCGGTAAGGTGTTCGCCTGAAAAATAATTATATGAAAGAAGATCGCCTGTGCCGCTGTCAGCTTCCAGCGCTTTAAAGAAAAGCGTTTCATAAAGATCGTCCTTGTTAATTTTTGCGCCCGGTGAAAGATCAGATACTTCCTTGAAAAGCCGCACCCACGCGTCAATGTCGGAAGCACAGTTATTACAGTGAACCATCGCGACCGGTTTTCCTGATGGAGTAACAACCACATCAATCTGCGGATATAACTTTGTAAGTTTCTTATCCAATACAATCATCGCAAAAACAGAAGTGCCCGCCGAAATATTTCCGGTGTGTTCTGCAATGCTGTTTGTCGCTGTCATTCCTGTTCCAGCATCGCCTTCCGGCGGGCAAAAAGGAATAACGTTCTGCTTTGCAGTACTATCCTGCTTCGCAGTATTATCACTTGCGTTTAACGAACCGTCAGGGGAAAGAAGCAATACCCCTTCCTGCGTAAGAGAGCCTGCGGTTTCACCTGCAGCGTAAATAACCGGCAGAATATTTTTAAGCTTCCATGGATAATTAAATGATGAAGCAAGCGTATCAAATTTTTCCAGCATTCGCGGATCGTAATTTTTTAGATCGCAGTCAACAGGAAATAACCCCGAAGCGTCATTCAAGCCAATTGCTTTAATGCCGGTAAGTTTCCAGTGCACATAAGAGGCAAGGGAAGCGATTAAATCAATTTCTTTTACATGATCTTCGCCGTTAAGCATCGCCTGATACAAATGCGCGATGCTCCAGCGCTGAGGAATATTAAACTGAAACTCCTGCGTAAGAACCGCGGCGGCTTTTTCGGTTGTTGTATTTCGCCATGTTCGGAAAGGCGTAAGCTGTTTTCCTTTTTTATCAAAGACAAGATAACCATGCATCATCGCGGATATTCCGGCCGCGCCGATTGTTGTAAGCTTAACGCCGTAACGATTCATTACATCAAGTGATAAATTCTTAAAACTGTTCTGTATTCCCTTCCAAACATCGTCAAGATCATAAGTCCAGTATCCGTTTTCTAATTTATTTTCCCAGTCAAAACTGCCCGAAGCGATTGAATTGCTTGTAAACCCGCTGCCTTGATCAGGTGAGCTAATCAACACAGATTTAATTCGCGTAGAGCCAAGTTCAATTCCTAGAACCGTTTTCCCATTAATGATTTCCTGACTTATTTTTTCGGTACTCATCAATTTATTCCTTAATTAATTATTTATAAGTATTAGTACATCAGTATTAATACGTCAGTATTAACACTCAAGTATTAATACACCTGCGGCGGAAAGCATGAAGCGTTCGCCTGCTATAAATTCTTTCCCGGTAATCAGATCGCATGATGCGCCGGGAATGACAATTTCTGTTTCTGTTTCATTATTATTCAAAACAAAAATAAATTCATTGCCGTTTTTCACGCGGCGCGTAGCCTCAATTCCTTCAGTAACAGGGAACACAGGAGCAATCCCGCATTCATCGCAGATTCGCGCTGTGATAATTTCCAGCAATGCTGTTTCCGGTTTAGCGCCGAAATACCAAACCTGTCCTTTACCGAACCTGTTGCGGCACAGCGCGGGCGTTCCCGCGTAGAAATCTTTTTCATAAACGGCGATAACGTCCGCGCCCTGCGGATGTATAATGTCGCAAAACAATTCCGCTTTCCATGTGCCGGTGATGCTTTTACCTGGTGTTTTCGCAGAGGTTTCGTTTAACGTTTCTTCCTTAATCACAAAGCCGTTGGCCTTTCCGGGAAGAAGCGCGTCTGTTTCCTCGACCCAGATGCCGCATAACGAACGAAGCTCGCCGGGATACCCTTCCTGAGTTACAAGATCATTTTCGTCGGTCATACCGGAAAAATAAGTTGTGACTAATACGCCGCCTCCGCTTACAAAATCTTTAAGCTTTTGCGCGTAACCGGGTTTAACCATGTAAAGAAGCGGAGCGAAAAGAACTTTGTATTTTTCAAGAGGCGTATCAACGCTGATAACATCAACAGAATAATTTTGCTTGGCAAGCGCGTCATAATAAAGATACACATCCTCAGGATAATTTATATCTTTTGTAGGGCCCGCGGAAAGCGATGCCGCCCACCAGTTGTCCCAGTCGTAAAGAACAGCAGCCTGTGATTCAATCTCGCTGTCAAAAAATGAACCGCCCAGTTTTTCTAATTCTTTTCCCAGCGCGGCGACTTCACCGAACACGCGCGTATTTTCATGTCCGCAGTGATCGATTACAGCTCCGTGAAATTTTTCGCAGCATCCGCGCGAACGGCGCATCTGAAAAAACATCACAGTGTCAGAACCGTGCGCCAGTGCCTGATAACTTAACAGCCTCATGATTCCGGGACGCTTAAGAGTGTTATAAGGCTGCCAGTTTGTAACGCTCGGTGTCTGCTCCATAAGCGAAAACGGCTTTCCGCCTCCGCAGCCGCGCATAAGAGCGTGATTCATCGAAATGCGGGTATACGGACAATCAGGCATGGGATAATTATCCCACGCGATAAAATCCAAGTGCTTTCCCCATTTAAAGTAATCAAGGTCACGGTGTGTTCCCATAAAATTTGTTGTAACTGGAATGCGCGGCGTAATTTCGCGCAGTACATTCGCCTCGGCAAGATAACAGTCCAAAAGACTATCAGAATAAAAACGCCTGTAGTCGATTGATTGTATCTGACATGTGCTGGAAACAAGGTGCTGTTGTCCCCGCTCGCCGCCCAAAAAACTTGGAAGGACAATATCTTCCCAGTCATGATACGTGTGTCCCCAAAAAGATGTGTTCCATACTGCGTTAAGCGTTGGTAATGTTATATATTTTTTCTCTAACCATTTGCGGAAAGCGTTCTGGCAGTTGTCGCAGTAGCAATAGCCGCCGTATTCGTTTGACACGTGCCATGCGACAATGTTATCGAGTTTTCCGTAACGCTCGGCAAGCCTTCGCGCTAGAAGACTTGAGTACATCCTGAAAACTTTACTATTGGGGCATGAGTTATGCCTGTCACCGAATTTCCGTTTTGATCCGTCTGTGTTTACACGAAGCACCTCAGGATACTTACGCGCCATCCACGCCGGATGCGCCGCTGTCGCTGTGGCAAGGCATATCTTCATGTCCGCCTTGCTAATAGTTTCAATAATTTCATCCAGCATCGAAAAATTGTATTCATCTTCGGAAGGCTGCAGCGCCGCCCAGCTAAAAACATTTATTGTAAGGACATCGATACCTGCTAAAGTCAAAAGGCGCATATCTTCTTTCCATATTTCTTTAGGCCACTGCTCGGGATTGTAATCTCCTCCGTAAAGAATTTTATTAACATTTCCGGCTAGTTTCATATTATGAATTATATAGTATAATATTCACCATGAACAACATAAAATTAAATTTCGATGCGGATCGCTTAAAAAAACTGATAAACGCGGTTGTAGAAAAAACATTTAGATTAGATTTGATATGGGACTGGCCGTGCGGTGTCGGGTTTTACGGAATTACGCGTGCGGCGGAAGTTATTGAAAAAAATGATTTTACAGAAAAGCTGTCAGTATGGGTGGATGAATATCTTACACTTGGACTTCCCGATACGACGGTTAATACTTCTTCGATGGGACACACTCTGCTCTACCTGTATCAGAAAACAGGCAAGTACCTTGAACCGCTAAAGGATACTCTTTCGTGGCTGCAGACAAAGGCGGCGCGTTTCGGGGACAGGGTGCTTCAGCATGTTGTGTCATCAAAGAACGATTTCCCTGAGCAGGCATGGGCAGACACTCTTTTTATGGCAGCCTACCTGATGCTTCGCTGCGGAATCGAATTTAAAGACGAGACTTTAATAGAAGACGCGCTTAATCAATATGAATGGCACATTAAATATCTGCAAAATCCCGCCGCGGGACTTTGGTATCACGGCTATAATAATATCGAGAAAAATAATTTGTCCGGCTTTTACTGGGCGCGCGCCAACGCGTGGGCTGCGTATACAATCAGCAGGGCAAACAGAATTCTTCCAAAGCCATATCTTTATCCGGCGTGGGCAGGCATGACAGCCTCTCTCCGCGATCAGTTAAGCGCCGCGAAGTTCCTTCAAAATGGCGAAGGTCTTTGGCGCACAATTCTTGACGACGAAGAATCATACGGAGAGGTTTCCGCGACAGCCGGCTTGGGCGCGGCGATGCTGAACAACAATAATCCACTTCACACAAAATATGTTCAAAAAGCTTTTGACGCGGTTTTGAATAATATTACAGAAGACGGACGCGTTTTAAATGTTTCAGGCGGCACCGCGGTAATGAAGGACCGCGAAGGGTACAGAAAAATTCCTAAAGACTTTGTGCAGGGCTGGGGGCAGGGACTTGCGCTTGCGTTCATGACAGCCGCTGGTGACAGTCACTAATAATGTTTTGAAAAAATAATACTGATACCCTGGCCATAATTATTTATTTTAGGACTAATTGTTAAATCAACTTCTCTTCTGTTTCCGCCGCCAAACCATGTATCAAAAATTATTCCAATAAAACCGGCTGTCATCAGTCCCGGATATAGATAATATAAATATTGGTTTTCACGAAATTCCTGAAAAAACGGCGGAAAAAACGCCAAGCCTGCGCCGCCAATTAAACCGGCAACAGAACCAAGCAGTATAAACCTTTCATTAAATCTTTCGCCGGAAATTTTATATATAAGCGATGTTATTCCAAAACCTGTTATTGTCCCGGCTAATCCAAGCGTAAATGTTCCATTTACCGTTCCCCACCAATTATCACTATGATTATCCTGAAAAACTCCTTCCCTCATCCATATATTAATTCCCATTGTCGCTGCCGCTAATCCGGTAAATAATAATGTTGATGATATTTTTTGCGGAACTGTCTCTTGCTCATAATCGCCAGTACTGCTTATTGAACTATAAAAAGTAATAGGATTAATTATATTTTCCTGAGCAAAACCGGAAATTGAGATAAATAGAAATATTATTCCAATCGTCTTCATGATAATCCTTATTATTTAAATTTAATAATGCCAGTTTTACACAAAAATTATATTCTGTCAATATAAAAATAATTTACGCCCATTAAAACAATTCTCCCTGTCCTTTTCTTTTTAATTTCCAGCATTCACCGTCAACTTTTTCAGCAATATCTTCCAAGACATTTAAAATAGTTTGGTGTTCCGGTGTAACACCGTTTTTTAGTAATGGTAAAATTGAAAATATAATTTCATTAAATGCAGGGTTACGGCCTTCCCGTTCCATTCTCCTCATAAACGATAATAAGTAAAAATTAATTCGTAGCCTAATGTCTATATTTGTTTGAAATTTTGTATTCTTTTTAATAGTATAGATTTCAGTTTTTGGATCATAATCAAATTTTTCAAGTAAAAGGGGCGTTAAATCATTGTATTCTTTTCTTAATAAGTCAAGAAAACCCAATTCCAATCCTTTAATAATTAATTCATCATTGATTTGTTCTAATGCAGCTCCTCCGTCTTTTGCAATTAACCCTTCAATAACTTGAATTACAATTTCACCAATATCCATACCTAAATTAGCTTTTAAAACAGCTTTTGGAGTTTTAACTTTTTTAAAATTTATAATTAATTGCCCGGATAAAACCGTAAAAGGATGTTGTCTTTTCTTAAAACTTGTCTGCCCGTTTTTTTGTGGAACTGCGCCTGCATATTCGAAACCGCATCTTTCACAAGTTTCAATTATTAAATGCCAGAATTCCGGGTCTTTATGAGCAAAAACAAATGATAGCCATCTATTAAACTTTAATACTCTATACATTTCCTGTATGCTTTTTGAAATAAGCATATTATATTCATCTTTAGACTTTTGATGCTCACCGCCTTCAATAGCTTCTAATTTGTAATCTTCGCTGGTAACGTTAAAATCCAGCCATGCGTTCCACATGACAGATAAATCCAAGTAAGGAATTTTCTTTCCATAAGGCGGATCAGTATAAATATAATCGATTGATTCATTTTCTAAAAACGATAAATTTGTCGCTGTTCCTTTTATGTTTTGATAATTATCAATGATTGATTGAATTTCTTTGCGTGAATTTAATAAATAAACTGCTTTTATCTCGTCTTTGGCTGCTTTAACTTTTTTATAACGGATATCAAGATATTTGACAAAATCAATTTCTCTTGGTGAAGGTGCGATCCTATATCTGTAATATCTGAATGCGCTTGCATCACCGCCAGACACATTTGTACCTTGCTGTTGGGATGTTGTATGATATGTTAAATTTATCCTTGTAATCATACCAGAAAAAACAAGTAATAATGTATCTCTTATATTTTTATCCTTCTCTTTTTTTATTATTGCTTTTAATAATGATAATTTAGCCATTTGTCCTAAGCTAAACAATTCCGGAACTGTTTCTACATCGCTGCTTTTAGGTAAAGCTAATTTTTTTGGACCAGAATATTTATTTAATATCTCATTAAAATCTTTCTTTGTTTTTGGTTCATTTTCTATGTACTCATCCCGTACTCTTATATACGCTTCATTAAGACGATTAATGTCTACGGGAGCTAAAAGAGAATTAACTAAAAAAACAGCTAAGGGGTTTATATCAATATTAATAGCTTTTCTATTATTAACTAACGCTTCAACAGCTGTTACCCCGCTGCCGCCGAATGGATCAAGAATTAAATCTCCTTCTTTACTGAAATTTTTAATATATGCACTCACAATATCCCAAGATTGTCTTGTAAAATAACCATGAACGCCAAAATGACGTTTTACTGCTCGTTTTCTTACATTTATTTCTTTTAATAATGGTCTACTTAAATAATCAAATTCTGTTTCAGTTTGTTTTGCTTTTTCTGGAATATATGAAAATATTTTACCAGTTTGAAAACTATCCGGAGACAAAGTTTTTTTTAGAATTTCCCAATAATTATCAATATCATTTACTTGAAAATAAAGAATCGGCTCTGCCGTATCTGTTGTTCTGTAACAAGCAAATTCCAAACCATTACACAATGCAAAATAATAACTTCGTATTTCCGGATGAATAGCATAAGAAAAAACCTGTTCAACATTATCATCATTAATAATTTTTTGCTTTGGTGATTTTGCGTCTAAAACAAAAGCATAACTATCATTTACTCTTATGATATAGTCCGGAATTAAATTTACTTGTCTTTTTTTACTGCCGATCTTTAAGAAAGGACTTTTTAATGGTTTTTCTCTTAAGATATTTGAGTGTTTAAATCCTAACTCTTTTAAAATAGGGTCAATTATTTCGGCTCTGACATCTGCTTCGCTAAAATCCCTGTTTGAGGAAATTTTATCAAAGTCTATATCACCGAATAACCTATTTTTTATTCCCATTTACATTTCCCATGTTTACTAGAATATATATAAAATATCCCATTCTGACAATTTTAATATTTCTCTAAAATGTCAACTATGCTGCATGATTAATTCTAATATAATCAAATTATCAACTTGGTTTTAAATATAAGCCAATAGAGGCCCAGCCGCCATATTGCTGCCAATTGCAGATAAAACATTAAAAAAAGAAACTCTTGCAAAAATTAACGGATTGGCTTTTTGTTTATCCATATGTACCTCCTTAGAAACTTTGCGATTCTCATCGTTTGCCGGACGATTAGATCCCTTATTACTAATCATTATTGAAAAGAAACAAGTCAAAAAAGCTGCAATGGTAACAAAAATGGCAAAAGGAATTGAACCCAAACCTATTGACTCTAATCGCTTATATTTAAAACCTTCATAATTTGAAAATATAACAAAATTTCAATTTTTATTCCAGCAGCGCAGCAGCCTACAGAACAAGCTCTAATAAAAATAAACCCTGCCGGAACATTCATGTGTATTGAAATAATTATCTTAGACATTATTATCATTTTTTATTATAATATTCGTATGCCAAATATATTAATAACAGGGGCTGACCGCGGACTTGGTTTCTCGCTGTGTAAGGAATTTCTTGCACGGAAATGGACTGTCTTCGGCGGCAAATTTCTACAGGATTACAGCCTGCTAGAACAGGAACGGGAAAAAAATCCCGCGCTTCATATAATACCGCTGGATGTGGGCGACACTGATTCAATCAAAAAAGCATGCGATTTAACGGCTCAAAAAACCGGTTCGCTTGATATGCTGATATCTAACGCGGCGCTTATGGGTCAGGTAAAATGCAGCATCGATGATCCTCCGATGGATTTAAACACTCCATGGGACAGCTTCCGCGTTAACGCGCTGGGTCCTGTTCACATGGTCGAGCATTTTCTTCCGCTCTTTGACAAGGGCGGCATGAAACGTCTTTGTTTTGTCTCGTCCGAAGTTTCTTCCATTGCGCTGATGAAACACCGCGCCGGAAGCAGTTATCCGTATCCGATGAGCAAGAGTTCACTTAACATGGGTGTTCGCCTTATGCATAATCTTTTGTTTCCGCAAGGGTACTCTTTCCGCCTGTATCATCCGGGCTGGATGAAACGTATGTCGCCGGACGGCTCTTTATCGGAATATGCCGCGATTGATCCTGCGGATACAGCGGCGCACGCCGCAAAGTATTTTGAAAAGCCTCTTAATGATGAACACCGCATGATTATGTACGATTATAACGGCCAGGAATGGCCTTTTTAAAAAATGTATAACGAGGAATGTTGAATGATGAATGTACTTATAACAAGCCTAAAAAAAGAATTTGATAAAAAACTGGCGGGCGTTTTAGCGCGGGAAGGCTGCAGGGTTTTCGCGTTAGGTGAAGATGAAGCCCCGGGTGTAACGCTTCTTGGATCTGATCCAAAGAAAGCCGCAGATACGCTTTTAAAGGACGCCGGATTAATCGACCTTTATATTGATATAAGCGATGAACGCAGCGCGCTTGATAATTTTAATGTGCGCTCCGGCTTGAGCGATCAGGTGATGCGCGAATTATATGACGCCAATGTAATTAAACCGATGGCAATGCTTGAAACTTTTTTTCCGCTGCTGGAAGCCGGCGTTACAAAGCGCATCTGCTTTCTTACCGCGGCGGAGGCAAGCATAAACGAAGCGCGCGGCACAGAAGGATACGGCTACAAAATGGCGAAAGCAGGGCTTCATAACTTTTTGCAGATAACAAGAAACGTGCTTGCGCCTAAAGGTTATTCAATCCGCGTTTACGATCCATGTCAGAGCGCGGCGGACGCAGCGGGCATTGTCACGGCGGAAATGGCGGCGGAAGCGGCATTTAATTACTTTACGCGGGTACGCGGCATTGAACGCGGAGATCAAAACCGCGATGACGAAAAAAATCTTGTGTTCCGCGACGCGTACGGAAGGCAGCATTCATGGTGAGAAGGTAATATATGAAAACATTATGGCGTATCGCAAAAGAAGCTATCAGATACAAATGGTGGCTGTTACTCGCAATCATGGGTACATTTTTACTAACAGGGGTTAACTTAATAGCTCCGCGCATAATGGCGAATATGACAGGGATGGTCGCACAGGGAATAACAGAAGATAAATTTTCAACCATTATTTGGATGGCGGGCAGTCTTCTTGGATTGTTCCTTATAAGAATTCTTTTCAGGTTTTTAAGCAGCTACTGTTCGCACAGGGCGGCGTGGAAGCTTGTTCTTGAACTGCGTATGAAAGTCTACAACGCGATCCAGTCATTTTCCATGGATTATTTTCACAACAAGCAGACAGGCGAACTTCTTGCGCGCGTAATGAACGATGTCGCCACATTTGAATTAATTTACGCGCACATCACTCCTGATATTATAACAAATTTTGTTACCCTTGCCGGCGTTACAATAATTATCTTCAGCATCAATCCGCAGCTTGCCCTCGTTACGTGCATACCTATTCCTTTTATTCTTGTGTCAGGGTGGTTCTTCAGCAAAAAAGTGCGCCCAAATTTCCGCAGAATGCAAAAATCCCAGGGCGAACTTTCCGCGCAGCTGCAGGATAACTTTTCAGGCATTCAGGAAATACAGGCGTTCAGCCGCCAGTCAACCGCGACGCAGAAAGTGCTTACAAAGGGCGAAGACTTTACACATAACATGCTTCGCGCGTTAAGATTAAACGCGATCTTTCATCCCAGCGTGGAGTTCATGACATCGTTAGGAACAGTTATCGTTGTCGGTTTTGGAGGATATTTCGCGTTCAGAAGCCAGCTTTCGGTCGAAGATGTTGTCGCTTTTCTTTTGTATCTCGCTTTATTTTACGCGCCGATTACAGGGCTTGCCCAGCTTCTTGAGTCCGCGCAGCAGTCGCTTGCGGGTGCGGAAAGAGTCATCGAAATACTTGACGCGCCTAACAGCATTGTAAACCTTCCCGGCGCTAAACCGATGGGAAAAGCCGAAGGCCGCATATCTTTTGAAAACGTGAATTTTTCTTACATTAAAGATGTTCCTGTGCTTGAAGATGTTTCCTTCGATGTAAAACCGGGGCAGATGGTCGCGCTTGTCGGAGCGACAGGAGTCGGCAAAACAACGCTTAGCCAGCTTATCTCGAGGTTTTATGATCCTGTCAGCGGAAGAGTCTGTCTTGACGGAAATGATCTAAGGGACATTACTCTGGAAACGCTTCGCCCGAATATTTCACTTGTACTGCAGGACACATTTTTATTTAACGGTACGATAGAAGAAAACATCGCGTTCGCAAAACCGGATTCTACATTTGAACAGATTGAGGGAGCGGCGAAAATCGCGCGAATCCACGATGACATCATGATGATGCCGGACGCTTACAACACGCAGGTCGGCGAGCGCGGTGTAAAATTATCCGGCGGACAGAAGCAGCGAATCGCAATCGCGCGCGCGGTACTTTGTCAGGCGCCGGTTCTCATTCTTGACGAGGCGACAGCGTCTGTCGATGTCCGCACAGAAGCGCAGATTCAGCAGGCAATCAATGAAATCGCCGGCACCCGCACAATTGTGATCATCGCTCACCGTTTATCAACTGTCCGAAACGCGAATGTAATTTACGTCTTTGAAAAAGGGCGCATCGTTCAGTCAGGAAGCCACGCAGAATTGATCGAACAGGACGGCTTGTATAAGAAGCTCTGTCAAGTGCAGGAAAGAAGTTAATGTTTAGTTGTGCATATATAGAGCATTTATATGTTTACTATATAAATACCTGATTTAATTCTTTTTCTTTCTGAGCAGGTCAACCGCTATCTGCGCGGTGGCGGCATTGATTACATCTTCGCGTAACGTTTCGTTTCCAAGAATTGAACCCATTGCAGCAAGGAACTGAACATGAAGACCGCCTGTTTTTTTAGGGGAAACTATCAATATAAAAAGACGCGAAGGTTCGCCGTCCATGGAATCAAAACTAACGCCGGCTTTTTTAATTCCGATTGCGACCGCTGTTTCTTTTACACCGTCTGACCTTCCGTGCGGAAGGGCAATTCCGAATTCCATTCCGGTGCTCATTGATTCTTCGCGTTCAATTACATCAAAAAATACTTTTTTCCGGTCCAGAATTTTTCCTTTGACGTCAAGCATATCAATAAGCTCAATAATAATTTCTTTTTTTGTCTCGCCCTGCAACTCCATGGAAAATAATTCCGGATCAATCAGCGCGAAGATGTCCTTTGTCGTTCTGGCTTCGACATCTAAAAGATTTTTTTTCATTTTTTGCGGATTCGCTGACGATTTTAATTTTTCAATGTCATGGGAAAGCTCAAGTATCACTTCGTAGATTTCATTTTTAACAAACGGCATATCGGTCTTAGCGGTTGTAATAACGACCGACTTATGTTCCTCTGTGATGGTTATTGATATATCACCTTTTCGCGCCTGCGCTGAAAATCTGTGATTCCTTGTCATTTTCTGAACAAAAAAATTGCTTGCACGCAGCTCATGTAAAAGTTTATCAATTACTATGTCCGCTATATCATCCGAAGCGAATTCCCAAATCTCATTAATGGTATCGTCGCCTTTAACAGGTTTTCTTGTACCCTGTTTCTGGATTTTCAGCGCAAAGGCCAGCAGCGGAGGAGATGTGACAATAGTAAGAAAGATCATAAAAACAGCCGCGGCAAAATTTTGATTGTTTAAAACGCCGGCGGCAAGTCCGATGCCGCATGTGATAAGAGCGCCTTCTCCGCGGGGAATCATTCCCACTCCGATTCGAAATGCGCCGAAACGGTTAAAACCGAAAAGCAGCGAAGGTCCGCCCGCGCCGAAAACTTTCGCCAGAATTGCAGCTAACGTAAAGATGCCGGAAAAAATCAGCACAGGAGGCGAAATTACTTCCCGCACATTTACCATCATGCCCATTACGGCGAAAAACATCGGCACAAAAAATTCATACAGCGGGCGTATGCGCTCCTGAACAACCGCGGCGATATCAGTTTTGGATAAAGAAAGCCCTGCGATATACGCGCCGATGATCAAAGCAAAACCCTGCTTTTCAAGAAGACCGGCCAGAACCATCGCAAGGCCAAGGGCAAGAACAGAAAAATCGGTTTTATGTTTAAATAGTTTTAAAAAGCCAGCGATCACTTTCGCGCATAACAAAAACAGGGCGGTAACAGCAAACCAGATACCGAAAATTCTTCCCGCCATTATTAATATATCCAAAGCGGAAAGTCCCGCTCCGGTGTTTCCGCCCATGATCGAAACAATTCCCATAACAACAGCAAGCAGAATAATCCAGATAACATCATCAAAGACTGCCGCTGTTAACATTGTGACGCCTTCGGGAGAATCCATTTTCTTGCGTTCGGATAATGTGCGGGCGCTGATACCGACAGAAGTGGTGGTCGCGATTACGCCGAGAAAAAGGCAGCTGGGATCCCAGAAGGGAGCGTTAAATAAATAAACGCCGCATAATGTCCCGGCAGCGAAAGAAAGCAGCGCGCCGCTTACTCCGATTATTCCGCCCGCGAATGAATATCGAAGGAAAAGACTTAAATTAGTTTCAAGACCGGACGAGAAAAGAAGAACGACAGAAGCGACAGTTGCAAATGAATATAATTCAACGCTTACGGCAATTTCGCTTGTTTCCGCGATTGGAAATATTCCTTCGGGAAAAAACGGCAGCGGAATTCCGCCCAGAGCGAACGGCCCTATAATAACGCCTGCGATTAATTCACCAAGAACGGAAGGAACGCCGATTTTCTTTGCCAAATGCCCGAATAATCGTACAGAAAATAAAATAATACCAACCTGAAGAACCAGTTCGGCGACAAGATTAGTTATATGCATGTTAATCTCTATTATAATGTAATAATTATGCTTGACTAATGTCAACAGGATACTATGAATAAATTTTTATTTTCGGCGTTTTGAAATAGTTCTAATTTAATATATACCGCGTCAACAGTTGAACAATCACAAATTTTTAAGTAAACTTTTAACATGAAAACATTTATTTTATATATGTTAACAGGTATTATTGTTTCGGCTGGCGTTATGATTCCTTTTGCCGGAGGAGTATCATCGTTTTTGGTTTTTGTAACAACCGCGGATATGTTTTTTGTTGTTTGTCTTTGGGCTCTTGGGTTTGCTGTTACTTCCTTTGTGTTTGGCATAGTAACAAAAGATTATTCATGGATTGACCGGCTCTGGAGCATATTGCCTGTCGGGTTCGCATGGTACTACGCATACAGAAGCGGCTGCGCTCTTGCTCCATGCGCCGCGGCTGCGGCTGTTACTTTCTGGGGAATACGTTTAACGTTTAATTTTTCCAGAAAAGGCGGCTATAACGGAATAGAAGATTACCGCTGGAGTTATTTAAGAACAAAAGTTACAAACCCCGTTCTTTGGCAGCTTTTTAATTTCTTTTTTATTTCGTTTTTTCAAACAGGATTATTTATTCTGTTTACATACCCGATATACAGCCTGACATTTTATTCATCTGACAGCCTGCCGGTTCTGTTCTGGGTTTTCTTAATTTTAGGAATCGCGCTTGTCTGCTATGAGTTCGCATGCGATCAGCAGCATTGGAATTTCCACAGCGCGAAGAAGGCGGCAAAGGAAGGCAGGGAATTTCCGGAGAAATTTTCTTCTGATGTAAAAAAAGGTTTTTTTACTCACGGTTTTTTTTCGTTAAGCCGCCATCCCGCGTATTTCGGCGAACTTGGTTTTTGGTGGACTATCTGGCTTTCAGCTTTTTCATTAACATGGAATCCTGTTTTATCAGGCTTATTCGGACCTGTATTGCTTACAATCATAATAATCGGTTCAACGTTTTTGGCGGAATCAATAAGCTCTTCCAAATACCCCGAATATAAAAATTACAAAAAAAGAGTAATAAGCATGATAATTCCATGGTTTCCAAAAAAGGGATGATCGTTATTCAAGGCAGAAATTAATTCCGAAAATTTCATATAACATATAAGAACGGTTAATTCACGGAGGAAAAATGTCAAATAAAAATATCGAGAACAGATGGGCGAGGACAGAGTGGTTTCGAAACGCGCGTTTTGGAATGTTTATTCACTGGGGTCTTTACGCGATTCCTTCGCGCGGTGAATGGGTAAGAAGCAAAGAAAAAATGCCAAAGGAAGACTATCAGCGGTTTTTTGAAGAATTTAAAGCGGAGGAATACCGCCCAAAAGAATGGGCGGCTCTCGCGAAGAAAGCCGGGATGAAGTACGCGATACTCACCGCGAAACATCACGACGGGTTCTGCTTATGGGACACAAAGCTGACTGATTATAAAGCACCTAACACTCCGGCGGGAAGAGACCTTGTACGCGAATATGTTGACGCCTTCCGCGCGGAAGGAATAAAAATAGGCCTTTATTTTTCAATCATCGACTGGCATCATGATGACTTCCCTCATTACGAAGACCGTTATCACCCGATGCGCGAAAATAAAAATTGCGGCAACGAAAAAAGAGACTTCGCACGATACATCAATTTCATGCACGGACAGGTGCGTGAGCTGCTAACAAATTACGGAAAACTGGACATCATGTGGTTCGATTTTTCTTACGAAAAAATGGCGGGCGAAACATGGAAAGCGCAGGAATTAGTCAACATGGTTCGATCTTTACAACCTGACATAATTATTGATAACCGCCTTGAAGGATCGGGTGAGCAGTCGGGAACAATCTTGACTGATAACCCGTCGGATTATGCGGGCGACTTTCCCTGCCCGGAGCAAATGATTCCTCCGGAAGGAATTAAAAATGAATCAGGTGAAAGCATTCCGTGGGAAGCGTGCCTCACCTTAAACTGCAACTGGGGCTACAGCGCCGCCGATCAGCATTGGAAACAGGCGGACATGGTAATACGCATGCTTGTCGAGTGTGTGTCAAAAAACGGAAATCTTCTTTTAAATGTCGGTCCTGATTCTAAAGGAAGAATTCCTGAAGCCTCGATAAAAATCCTGGAAGAAGTCGGACTCTGGATGAAAAAATATTCTAAAAGTATTTATGGCTGCGGTATTTCAGATTTCCCGAAACCTGAATGGGGACGCTTCACTCAAAACGGAAAAATGTTATACGCTCACATTTATGAAGCGCAGGCGGGCGCAATCTGTCTTATGAACATGGACGGCAAACTAATAAAAGCGCGGCTTCTTTGCGACGGCAGCGAAGTAAAAATCTCTAACAAAGAATGGAATCTTAGCGAATATAAAAAACATGAGTTTCTTTTTCTAAAACCGGGACACGGCGACAACTATCCGCTTCCTGATAAAACTGATACAGTAGTAGAAATCAGTTTAAAATAAAACATTTAAACATATCGGCATAATGGAGGTAGATTATGGATATCCGCAATGAAGGATTTGATGATGAAATAAAATGCGGCAGGAATTTTATGAAATTCGTAAATATGGAAAATTTCATGAAAACACAGGAAATTGTAAAAACAGATCAAACAAAAAAACTACCGCAGCCTCCTTTAGGACACGCATGCAAAGGCGAAATAATAGAGCTTGATTCTGATTTTGATCATGAAACGCTGAATGTTTCTTACGCTAGTATTCTTGACATAAGACGCAGCGTCCGCGTTTTCGAAGATACCGCGGTAACGCAAAAACAGCTTGCTTTTCTTTTATGGAGCACGCAGGGAATACAGGAAGTGCGGAACAACGGTTACGCGACATTCCGTCCTGTTCCAAGCGGGGGCGCGCGCCATCCGTTTGAGCTTTACTTTATCGCAAGATCGGTTGAAGGTCTTAAGCAGGGAATATATCGTTATGCGCCATTAGAGCATGCGGGTGAAAAAAAAGCGGCTGTCGAGTTTATGGGCGCTCTTGATGATATTGATTCAAAAATTTCCGGGCTTTTCCTTAATTATCCGCCTAAAAACGCTTCAGTTATTTTAATTATATCCTGCGTCGCTTACCGCTCGGAATGGCGTTATTGCATGCTCGCTCACCGCCCGATGTTAATTGACTTGGGTCATGCCGGTCAGAACATAATGTTATCCGCCGCCGCGATGGGACTTGGCAGCTGCTGTTACGCAGCTTTCGATCAGCAGTTATGCGATAATATACTAAATATCGACGGCACTGAAGAATATACTGTCTATGTATGCTCTATGGGAAAACCCCGTAAATCATAATTAAGGAGCATTCATGGAATACGCAATCACCATGAACAACATAAGTAAAATCTTTGGTGAAAAAACAGCGATTAAAGATCTTTCAATTGAAATAAAAAAAGGCGAACTTTTTGGTTTTCTTGGACCTTCTGGGGCGGGAAAAACCACCGCAATCAAAATAGTAACAGGCCAGCTTAAACAATCCGGCGGAAAAGCGGAGATTCTTGGCCGTGACACGACATCGCTTAACCATGAAATTTACAGTCAAATCGGCATTGTAACCGACAATTCCGGTTTATATGAAAACATGACAGCTTACGACAATCTTCTTTTGTTCGCGCGATTTTTTAATGTTAATAAAAAAGAGATTCAGCCTTTGCTTGAAAAAACCGGCCTTGGCGATGAAAGCAAAAAACAAGTAAAAAATTTTTCCCGCGGTATGAAACAGCGTTTAATTCTCGCGCGGGCGATGTTAAACAAACCGAAAATTCTTTTTCTTGATGAGCCTACAAGCGGCCTTGATCCCTCCGCCGCGCTTGAAATTCATAAACTGATGCTGGACATGAAAAGCGGAGGAACAACTTTTTTTCTGACCACGCATAACATGACAGAAGCCGCAAAGCTCTGCGATCGCATCGCCTTGTTTAACGAAGGCGTAATTATAGAAATGGGCGCTCTTGATGAATTAAGCCAAAAGTACACCGGACAAAAAAAGGTAAAAATCCTTTTAAGCTCAGGCGAAGAAGCGGTTCTTGATTTGACGCCTGCAAACAGCAAAAAAATTGAAATGTTAATCGCAAGAGACGCTGTGGTCACAATACATTCGCAGGAGCCGACGCTGGAAAATATTTTCTTAAAGCTTACGGGTAGGGAGCTGTCATGATTTCATTCAGAAAAATTTCCGCTCTTTACTGCAAGAACATGAAAAATATTTTCTATAATCCTTTTATCATGACGTCTCCCATTGTGATATTGATTATGTCATATCTTTTTGGAATGTTTATAATACCGGATGACGCTCCTTTTGAAGTTACAATATTAATTTTAAATATGATCGTTAATATGAACGCGATTATGTGCGGAGTCATGATAATGGGAATTTTAATCGCTGAAGAAAAAGAGAAAAATACCCTTAATGTCCTTATCACATCGACAGTTTCAGGCTTTGACTTCCTTGCCGGAAGCGTATTAACAACCGCGACCATCACTGTTATCTGCAATGCCGCTATTTATTACATTATCGGAGCGCAGAAATTTATTCCTTTCGGACAATTCATGCTCATAACAACCTTTGCAGCGATAGCGGCGATTACATTCGGCGCGACAATCGGACTTCTCTCGAAAAACCAGATAACAGCATCCACAATCACGGCTCCCATATTTTTACTTATAATAATACCAATGTTTTTCAGAGGCAGCTTTTTTATTGATAATGTACTATACTACCTGTTTACAGAGCAAATCAGCATTTCATTAATGGAACTCGCTGAAAGCGAATTAAACATACTGCGTATACTGATTATCAGCGCGAATTTTATTGTATTCGGGATAATTTTCGGATTATGTTACCGTAAGCGCGGATTATCCGCGTAGGAATGGACTGCGCGTTTTGCAAAAAAAATAAAAATAAATTATTAAGGAGCGTTAAATGAATATAAAAGATCAATTTAATAATATAGAAAACCTGTTTCCAAATGATTTTAACGAGGATCAAAAAGCCAGAGCAAGAACATTGTTCCTAAAAAACTTTTCGCAGGAAGCTCATCGTTTTTACAGCGGAAAAATGCAGACAATTCCAAAGTGCGGCATATACGGCCTTAATTGGTTTAATGTCTGGTATACTCCGGGCGTATCAAAAGTATCAACGTCAATCAGAGATGATAATGAAACCTCTTTTTCTCTTTCTAACCGCGGAAATCTTGTCGCTGTAGTTTCAGACTCAACAAGAGTTTTAGGCGACGGAGACTGCACTCCCTCAGGCGGCCTTGGAGTCATGGAAGGAAAAGCAATGCTCATGAAATATCTTGGCGGCGTGGACGCGGTCGCTCTTTGCGTTGATTCAAAAGATCAAAACGGAAAAAACGATCCGCAGAAGCTTATTGATTTTGTAAAAATGGCGCAGCACAGTTTTGGCGCGATCAATCTGGAGGATATAAGCCAGCCCAACTGTTTCAAAGTGTTAGACGATCTTCGGGAAGCCTGCGACATTCCCGTCTGGCACGATGACGCGCAGGGAACAGCCTGCGTTACATTAGCAGGTCTTATAAACGCGTTAAAACTTGCGGATAAAAAAATGAGCGATGTAAAAATCACATTGCTTGGCGCAGGCGCTTCAAACACAACTGTCGCGCGGCTCATTATCGCCGACGGAGGTGATCCCTCAAAAATGATCATCTTTGATACAAAGGGCAGTCTTCATCAGGACAGAGACGACATAAGGAACGATAAACGACATTACAGGAAATGGGAACTTTGCGAAAAAACAAACCCGGGAAAAATAAAAACAATTGATGAAGCGCTAAAAGGAGCGGATGTGCTTATCGCGTTATCAACTCCCGGTCCTGATACTGTAAAACGCGAATGGATTAGGGGAATGGCGGACAAAGCGGTTGTCTTTGCCTGCGCAAATCCCGTACCGGAAATTTGGCCTTACGCGGCAAAAGAAGAGGGGGCTTTTATCGTCGCCACAGGCCGCGGAGATTTTCCGAATCAAGTGAACAATTCTGTCTGCTTCCCGGGATTATTAAAAGGAGCGCTTCTAGTAAGAGCAAGAAAAATCACAGACGGCATGGCAATATGCTGCGCTCATTCAATAGCGGATTTTTCGCAGCAGCGCGGAATTAGCCCCGATAACATAATAGCTAATATGGACGAGACCGATGTCTTTGCCTGTGAAGCCGCCGATGTTGCACAGCAGGCGGTAAAGGAAGGAGTTGCGCGCATCAGGCTTTCCCGTGATGAAGTGTACCTGAGGGCAAAAGAAGATATTGCTTCTGCCCGTTCGTTAATTGAAGATATGAAAAAATTGGGTTATATTAAAGAACCTCCGGCAGAAATTCTGGAAACTGCCGTTATCAAGGCGATCGAAGAAATAAAACGTACAAAATAAATATTTAACGTATCAAAAAAATATTTTTCTTTAAAAATATCAGTTTTTGTATTATAATCTTCTCAGGTTTATATATGGTGCATAAAAACATCTTTTCCATTCCAGTAACTCAAAGCCGCCAGTCTTCCATGAAACGCATGTTCATTCTTTTTTCCGTTGTTTTATTTTTAATGATATTTTTCTTGGGAGGAATAACATTTTATTTTTTAATGGAACAAATGCTGCACAGGGAATCCGGAAATGAACTGATAAGAACAGTTGAGCTTGAACGGCTCAAGCTTGAAGCGTCATTAAACGCGGAAATCGCAATTGTGAATAATATGTCAGAGTCGCCGTTAATTAAAAGATATTTAATTAACCCCGGCGATCCCGCGCTTGAGGAACTCGCTTTTCAGGAAATAGACGCGTACCGGCGCACATTATCGTATAGAACAATTTTCTGGTCCAATAATATTGATAAGATTATTCATTATACTGATTATGACTCATATACTGTCGATCCGGGTCTTATAGATAATTATTGGTATAACATGACTTTATATGAAACAGAAAATCTTAACTTTAATATAAATAATAATCCCAATATACCCAATACAAATTTATGGATAAACGCTCCTATATTTGACAATGAAGATAATCCTATCGGAATGATAGGAATGGGAACTAATTTATCAAATTTTATTGACAGTATATATAAAAATTATACAGGCAGTACGCCGTTTTATTTATTTAATTCAACAGGAGAAATCAGCGGCGCGGACAATATCGATCTTGTAAAAAACAAAATCAGCATCGAATATGTTCTTGGCCAGAGTGGCAAAGATATTTTAAATCAAATAAAAAATATTAAAAATAACGAAATTATAGATTTTAATATTAACGGTAAAAAAGGGATTGCGGCCCTTGGAAGAATACCCGCTTTGGACTGGTACATAGTTTCTGTACATAACTATAAACATTTTGAACCGCTGCAGTCAGGCTTAACGCTATTATTCGCATTAATTATGACAGTGGTGCTTGCTGTATTAATTATTTTTAATATTTTTGTCGCAAGGCTGCTTGAGCCTCTTTATAACATTGTTAAAAAGATTAGCCAGATATCAATCGACTGGGATTTGAAAGAAAATGATGAAATTAATAAAAAGAACGAAATAGTAACACTTGGTGAATTCCTTACAATGACAATAATTGATCAGCTAACAGGAATTTATAACAGGCGTTTCTTCGACGGAAACATGAAAACTCTTATCAAAACTCTTTCCAGAACTGGAGGAAAATTAAGTCTTTTAATGATTGACATTGATTTCTTTAAAAGATATAACGATAACTACGGCCACGATATGGGTGATAACTGCCTTAAAGACGTCGCGGCGGCTTTGTCAAAATCAATAACAAGAGAAGAAGATTTC
>Ga0209755_10001486_pt1 | contig 36117 bp, 44 predicted proteins | sample TergutCo191P1_FD_187301 | JGI IMG/M metagenome (GOLD analysis project Ga0209755, IMG submission 187301) | Cornitermes sp. P1 segment gut microbial communities from Petit-Saut dam, French Guiana - Co191P1 (SPAdes) (version 2) | ecosystem: Host-associated > Arthropoda: Insects > Digestive system... | reverse complement strand
TTAATGCCCGGTGGCTATGGCGGGGGTGCCATACCCGTTCCCATCCCGAACACGGAAGTCAAGACCCCCTGCGCCGATGGTACTGCCCCGCGAAGGGGCGGGAGAGTAGGATGCCGCCGGGCTTTTTCTTTTTGGTTAGGCCTAATCAACCGCCATGTCGCTTGGTAATGTCCGCAAAATCGTCGGAAACGGTCTTGAAAATTTCGACCAGGGCGGGATCGAATATGGTGTCGGCCCCTCGGATAATTTCTTTTGCGGCGTCATGGGGGGCCATTGGATTTTTGTGGGGGCGAACGGAGACAAGGGCATCGTACACATCGACAAGCGCCATAAGCCTTCCGGCAAGGGGAATGTTTTTTCCTTTCTGGCCTTTGGGATAACCGGTTCCGTCCCATCGCTCATGGTGGCTTTCGGCAAAAACTGCAGCGTAATCCAGAAAGAGATGGTTATCGGTTAGTTGCTGCCGTATACGGTTTATTATCATCAGTCCATATGCGGGGTGTTTCTTTATCTCGTCGAATTCTTTGTCGCTGATTTTACCGGGCTTGTTGAGTATTGCCTCGCTGACATAGATTTTCCCTATATCGTGTATCTGCGCGGCGCTGATAAAGGTTTCCCTGTCCCAGCTTTTAACCTCGTCCTTGTAAAGCCCATGTTTAAGCATGGCGTCGAGCATCTTCTCCAGGTACTTGAGCACAAGGCCGGTGTGGCCTTCGCTCACTTTGTCCCTGAACTCGACAATCCCGGAAAACGTGTTTAGCATAGCGTTTTGAAGTTTTTTTATCTTTTCAGTCTGTTTTTTGACTTCCTCTTCCAAATCGTTGGTGTGCCGGGTAAGCTCCTTTCTTTGGGAACAGATTAGAAGGTGGTTTTCAATGCGCTGGACAAGAAGAAGCGGGGAAAACGGCTTTGTAATAAAGTCGATTGCCCCAAGACGCAAGCCGTCCAGCTCGTCTCCTGGGTTCCCACGGGAGGTAAGAATGATCACGGGAATGTCTTTTGTGGCTTTTTCCTGCTTTAGCCTTTTAAGCACCTCGTAACCGTCCATGCCGGACATTTCGATGTCAAGAAGAATCAAGTCCGGGGTTATCTTTTGCAAGATTACGAATGCCTGTTCCCCCGACGGTACGGGGTACATGGTGTACTTGCTTTCCAGTATCTCTCTGCCCATGGCTAGGCAGACTTCGTCATCATCAATCAGCATCACAATATTGCGTTCATCGTTGCTCATGACCTTGATTTTAATGTTGCTCTGCCTGGTATGCAACCGGTTATTGGCCTCTTCAAAGTTAGCCTATAACAGGGTATAATATAGGTGACTCTAATTCAGGATGGGGTACGTAGTGGCCGACAATAATGAGAATGTCGCTGAGCTTGAGGATATTTTTAAGGGGAGCGATCCCGAAAAAGACTTCCGCGTTAGCAAGTTGTTTCTCTTTCCCAAGGACACCCTGGAATTCCTTCCCCTGGCCGAGGAGCAGGCGGATAGCACGAGCAACGAGATACCCGCCATGGTGATTTTTGAGAAAAACGGCGTCCACTACATCGACGACGATGCCTGTGACCGTGACCAGAGCGTAAAAAAAGGGCTTGACAGCAACTTTGCGAGGCTTGTGGAATCCGTTGTTTCCAACGGCGGGCCGTCGGCGCTCGTTTAGCGTCTGCTCCGCGACAACAGGATAAGCCTAAGAAGGCTCATCACCGCGGTAAGCGCCGAGGCGACGTAAGTCATTGCCGCCGCGGTAAGCACCTTTCTTACGCCGGATAGCTCTTCCTGGGTAAGAACGTTGTTTTCCCGCAAGATGGCGATAGCCCTTGCCGAGGCGTCAAATTCCACTGGAAGGGTTATAAGGTAAAACAGGACGGCCCCGGCAAACAGAACGATACCCACGTTCAAAAGCATGGGATGGCCTAAGAAAAGTCCCGCTATTGCAACGATGGGACCGAACCGCGAGCCGACGTTCGCCATTGGCACAAGCGTGCTACGCAATACCAGTGGCCCGTACTTGTTGGCGTGCTGTATTGCGTGTCCGGCCTCGTGGGCTGCTACCCCTATTGCCGCAATCGAATTCTCGCTAAAAACAGGCTGGGAAAGCCGCACTTTCTTTGACGAGGGGTCGTAGTGATCGGTAAGAGCGCCGGCGACCGATTCGATCTGCACGTCGCGTATATTGTTCACCTTGAGCAGCAAGGCCGCCGAATCCTGCCCTGTGATTCTTTTTTTGCTGATGACTTTTGAGTACTTCGCAAAGGTTGACTTGACCTTGAACTGCGCCCACATGGAAAGTATCAGGGTCGGGACAACCAAAAGTAGGTAATACTGGTCAATAAACGGGAACATGGCATACTCCTTATGGCAAAGATGCCAGCATTGTAGCGCGATACCCGAAAAATATAAAGGGGGAAACGTCCGACGGAGGTATTTTTAACCTTTTTCCCCAGATTTGGGCGAATCCTGCGAAAACCCCCCTTGTGCAAAAGCTTGCTTTTCGCCTATAATATCTCCATCTCACCTAGAACAAGGAAGAAATATGTCCGAGAAAAAGATGGTTATGATGGACGGCAATGCGGCGGCGGCTCACATCGCCCATAAGCTAAGCGAAGTAATCGCGATTTATCCGATTACCCCTTCCAGTCCCATGGGGGAGCTCTCCGATGAGTTCTCCGCCCAGGGCTACAAGAACCTCTGGGGAACAGTCCCCGACGTGGTTGAATTGCAGTCTGAGGCAGGGGCGGCGGCGGCAGTGCATGGTGCGCTGACCACTGGTGCGTTGTCCACCACCTTTACGGCTTCCCAGGGTCTTCTGCTGATGATCCCGACTATGTACAAGGTCGCTGGGGAACTCACGGCGACGGTATTCCACATATCGGCGCGTGCCTTGGCCACCTCAAGTCTGTCTATCTTTGGCGATCACCAGGATGTTATGGCTTGTCGCCAAACGGGATGGGCAATGCTGGCCTCGAACAATGTTCAGGAAGTAATGGACCTTGCGCTTATATCCCATGCTGCAACCTTGCGCTCGCGCGTTCCCTTCCTGCACTTCTTTGACGGGTTCCGCACCAGCCACGAGACGCAGAATGTCGAGGCGACCTCCGACGAGGTGATGCAAAAGATGATCGACGACGATCTGGTTGTCGCGCACCGCACCAGGGGCCTTAACCCCGAAAACCCGAGCATTCGCGGGACGGCGCAGAACCCGGACACCTATTTCCAGGGTCGCGAGGGCGTGAACAAGTACTATGACGCGGTTCCGGGCATCGTTCAAGAGTACATGGACCGGTATGCCAAGCTTACCGGTCGCCAGTACAAGGTTTTTGACTACTACGGTGCGCAGGATGCGGATAAAGTCGTCGTTATCATGGGTTCCGGGGCGGATACCGTCGAGGAAACCATTGATTACCTTAACAAGAAGGGCGAAAAGCTTGGTATGGTGAAGATTCGACTATTCCGGCCCTTCGATATGAAGCTCTTCGTCAAATCGCTGCCTGCCACGGTCAAGTCGATTGCCGTTCTGGACCGCACCAAGGATCCGGGAGCGATTGGCGAGCCCCTGTACACGGACGTTCGCACCGCGATTGCCGAGGCCCAGGCCGCCGGCGTGGCCCCCTTCTCCGGCACCCCGCTGGTTTTGGGCGGACGCTACGGGCTTGGATCCAAGGAATTCACCCCGAACATGGTCAAGGCGGTGTTCGACAATCTTTCTGGCGAGAAAAAGGCCAACTTTATCGTGGGTATCCGCGACGACGTGCAGAACAAGAGCCTGGACTTCGATCCCAACTTCGTAATCGTTGACGACAACCTGACCGAGGCGCTGTTTTATGGTCTCGGCGCGGACGGCACGGTCGGCGCGAACAAGAACTCGATCAAGATCATTAGCGAAGCGAACGCGGCGAACCCCAAGTTCAACGCCCAGGCGTACTTCTCCTACGACTCGAAAAAGTCCAACGGCTTCACCGTTTCGCACCTGCGCTTCGGCGAGGGTCAGATCAAGCGCCCCTACCTCATCAACACTGCGGACTTCCTTGCGTGTCACAAGTTCTCCTACCTGGAGCTGTACGATATGCTCAAGAGGCTCAAGCCGGGTGGGACCTTCCTGCTTAACAGCCCCTTCGGTGCCGCGGACGTGTGGAAGAACATCCCGATAGAGGCGCAGAAGCGTATCATAGAGAAGAAAGCCAGGTTTTTCGTGGTTGACGCGGTGAAAATCGCGCGCGCCAACGGTATGGGTACCCGCATCAACACGGTCATGCAGGCCGCGTACTTCAAGATCGCTGGCATCATTCCGCAGGACGAGGCCGTCAAGCGAATGAAGGAGCATATCAATGAATCCTACGGCAGGAAAGGCGCTGATATAGTCGAAAAGAACTACAAGACCGTGGACGCGGCGCTGAACGCCATCGAGGAAGTGAAATATCCCGCTACGCCCGAGGGCAGCCTCCACATGAAGAAGCTCTTCGCCACCGCGGGGGATAGAAAGGACACCACCGGCAACCTGATCCGGGAAACCTTGGGTGAAATATCGGTCCAGAGGGGTGATGACCTGCCCGTGAGCAAGATTCCCGTTGACGGAACCTTCCCCACGGCGACCAGCCAGTACGAAAGGCGCTCCACCGCCGAAAACGTGCCGGTCTGGAATCCGGATGCCTGTACCCAGTGCGGTATCTGCGCCTTCGTATGTCCCCATGCCTGTATCCGCATGAAAAACGTCAGCGAGGCCGATGTGGCCAAGGCCCCCAAGGGCTTCCTGACCGCCGAGGTCAAGCCGAAAGCCGTTGCCGGCATGAAGGCGACCATGGCGATTGCCACCGAGGATTGCTACGAATGTGGCCTGTGTTTCAACGTCTGCCCGCAGGCGAAGAACGGCGCGCTTGCCTGGAAACCCTACGCCGACGACCACGAGTTCAAGGCACAGTCGGTTGAGGCCTGGGACTACTTCCTTAGCCTGCCGGAAACCCCGGCGGAAGGCGAGCTTAGCAACTTCAAGGCTCTTGCATACAAGCAACCCCTGTTTGAGTTCTCCGGTGCTTGCGGTGGCTGTGGCGAGACCCCGTACATCAAGCTTATGTCGCAGCTTTGTGGTGACAGGGCGCTTATCGGTAACGCCACGGGTTGTTCGTCGATTTACGGCGGCAACCTGCCCACCACCCCCTACTGCACCAGGGCCGACGGTCGTGGTCCGGTATGGTCGAACAGCCTTTTCGAGGACACCGCCGAATTCGCGCTTGGCTTCAGGCTCACCGCCGACAAGCTGGGGATTCACGCCTACGAGATGGCTGAAAAGGCCAAGGGCGAGGGCATAGCCGTCGCGATCTTGGACAAGATCATTGCCAACAGGGCGCAGGCTGATGACGCGACTATCGAGGCGCAAAGGAAGAACGTTGACGAGCTTAAGACTCTCATCAAGGCCGATACCAAGCCCACGGCGAAGCTTCTGTATTCGCTTGCCGACCACTTTATCAAGAAGTCCGTATGGGGCTTCGGTGGCGACGGCTGGGCCTACGACATTGGCTTCGGCGGTTTGGACCACGTTATCGCTTCTGGCAAGAACGTCAACCTGCTTTGTATGGACACCGAGGTTTACTCCAACACTGGCGGCCAGATGTCCAAGGCCACTCCGGTCGGCGCGACCGCGAAGTTTGCCTATTCCGGAAAGGATATCGTAAAGAAGGATCTGGGTGCGATTGCCATGAGCTACGGCTACGTGTACGTCGCCAAGATCTCGCTGGGCGCGAACATGGCCCAGACGATCAAGGCTTTCCGCGAGGCCGAGTCCTATGACGGTCCGTCGCTCATTATCGCTTACTCCCACTGTATCAGCCACCAGATCGATATGAGCAAGGGGCTTGAGCAGGGCAAGGCGGTGGTAACCAGCGGTCTGTGGCCGCTGTACCGCTACGATCCCAGGCTTAAGGAACAGGGCAAGAACCCCTTCCAGCTTGACTCTAAGGATCCGACCTCCAGCATTGAGGACTTCATGTACAAGGAAGGTCGCTTCAAGAACGTCAAGGTTGCCGATCCCGCCCGCGCCGATGCCCTGCTTGCCAAGGCCAAGGCCCAGGCTGAAAGGGTATGGAAAGAGTACAAGTACCTGGCGGAGAGGCCCTTCTAAGATCTCTGCGGTTTAGTGTTTGTTTAGGCGACTGCCTAGGAAGTTGTTTGCTTCCTAGGCAGTCTTTTTGTCGATGATGCTAAAATAACGGTGAGGTTTATGGAAAAACGAGAAACTGTGAAATGGTCGGAAGATTTTGCGTGCGGGATCAAGATTGTGGACGAGCAGCACAAAGGTCTACTGGATTTGATTAATGACATGTTCAATCATGCTAATGGCGACGAGGAGTCGGAGCAGGAATATTTCAAGCAGGTGGTGGAAAAAGCGGTGGATTACGTCAGGGTCCACTTCGCCACGGAAGAGAAAATAATGAAGCAAACCCAGTTTGTTGGTTACGAGGAACACAAAAAGGCCCACGAAAGCTTTATCCTTGAGGTCCTCGACAACGCTCGGGCTTTCCAGAAGGATAAAAAGATAAATCTTACGGAATTCACAGGGTTCCTTAAGGAGTGGGTGTTGACTCACGTTGCCATCATGGATAAACAATATTTTTCCCATTTTAGAAAGAACATCTCGCTGGTGAAAGCTATGGCGGCGCGCTAGCCTGGGCTAAATATCTCGCTGCTTGTCACGGAGAGGCTGTTCTAGGATATTGGTTTTTGGAGAGGAAAGTGTACGTTGACTTATCCTGGAAACGGCCTTATTATGTATTAATGGGGAATTTCCACATTTGTTCATGGCAAGAAGTCGGGGCATAGGGAAGAAAGTAGGATGAAGGGAAGTCTCGCACGAGTGCTGTATAACTCCATTTACGGAAGGAGTATTGCTGTACGGGCACGACGTGTGACGATGATCCTTTTTTCGTTGGTTTTTGTTATAGTAACGATGGCGGTTTTTGTCATGGCGTCTGCCGTGACCAACAATGCTTCGGAAAACCTTGCGCGTTTTTATGCCCAGGAATCCGTTGACAGATTCCGCTCATATGTCAACAGCGACCTTACGCTTGTCCGAAAATCCGCAGGCTCGATTGCGATTTCCAGTTGGTTTGGGAACGAGGAAGACCCGCAAAAAAAAATCGCGGCATTCAATGTGATGCTGGACTACGTGAACCTAATGCCGGACACCATTTTGTATTTCGGCATTATGGATTCGCAGAACGAATATATTGTCCAGGCTGGAATGACATTTGACGAATTTGTCTCGCATTCCAGATTCAGCCCCTTGGATCCTGAGGATGTCTGGTTCTTCAATACTATCATTTCCCCGTTTGATTACAACATGAACTTTGACTCGGACAAGGTCACCGGTATGTGGAGATTATGGATCAACCATAAGGTTGTGTATGACGGGGAACTTGTGGGGGTGTTTGGGGCTGGGATTCATATTGAGCCGGTGTTAAAGGCCATGTTTGCCCATTACCGGGAACGAAACGTGCGGGGCTATGTTATCGACGCCAACGGTAACATAATGATGTGCAGCATGTTGATGGAATACCACCTTGCCGGAACTGGGGACAGTATCCGTTCCGAGTTTGCCGCGAGGAACCTTTCCCATGTAATCGACGCGTATCTAAGAAACATAAACGGGCACTTCGATTCAAGCTCGCAACCGGTGTTTGTTGAATTCGGGCGTGTCGTCTCCGGGTTTGTCTCCATGGTGCCGATCCCCTATACGGACTGGTCGGTCGTGACCTTCTTTGACAGCAGATCCCTTTTCAGCTTTATGGATCTAATGCCTTTGCTTATTGTCATGTTGGCCGCGCTTTTGGTGTATACGCTGGCGGACTCATTTGGGATGCACAAGCTTGTGTTTGGTCCCTTAAGCTTCCTTACTTCCAGCCTGTTGGCAAACAACGACACGGACAGCAATATTTACGGCCTTAAGCGCCGGGATGAGATTGGCGGGCTTGCCCGCTCCGTCCAGGAGATGAGGCAGAGAGTAGGTACTTATGCCGAAAGTCTCCAGATTGCCCTGCGGGAACGGGATCGCCAGGAGCAACTTTTGGACGCGGTGAACTGGACCTCGGAATTGCTGCTCTCATCGGTGAATAGGGAAAATTTTGATAATTCGCTGGAAGAGGGCATGGGGTACATGGGTCGCTGTGTGAACGGGGACCGCTTCTCCATCTGGCAGAACGAGATAAAGGATGGGAATTTCCGCTGTGTCCTGAAATACGAGTGGCTGAAGGACTCGTCTTCGGAGAAAAAAAATTCCTCCAGCGTAGAAGAAGTATTCTTTCGTGGCATCCCCGGCTGGTTGGAGAAGCTTACAAAAGGCGAATATATCAACGGCCCGTTTAAAACCCTGTCCTTTGAAGAGCGGACTTTTTTAAGCCATCCCGACATTAAGTCCCTGCTTATAATCCCCATTCACCTGCGGGAATTTTTCTGGGGCTTTATAACCGTTGAGGATCGCTGCGTGGAGCGATCCTTCACCGACGATGAAATTTCAATACTCCGTTCCGGTGGCTGGATGATAGTCAATGCCATAGATCGCGAAATGCAACTGACGGACATCAACGAAACCCACGAACGCTTGCAGCTTTTGGTGGACTCGTCGCCCTTGTGCTGCAACCTGTGGAACAGGAATGCCGAGAACATTCTATGCAACGAGGCCGCTGTCAGGCTTTTCGGGGTAAAGAACAAGGCGGAATACCTGGACAGGCTCGACAGCCTTCACCCGGAATACCAGTTGGACGGGCGGCTAAGTTTGGAAAAGCTCCAGGAATATGTTGATACCGCGTTTGACAAGGGCTCTTGTACCTTTGAATGGATGCACCAAATGCTGGACGGCACGCCGATTCCCTGCGAAGTTGTCTTTGTGCGTATAAATTACGGTGGCGAATTTGTCATTGCTGGCTACACCAGGGACCTGCGCGCCTACAAGATCATGATGAAGGGGATTAACCAGCGGGACAACATGTTGCAAACGATGAACAGGGTTGCGTCCATTTTGCTTAGGGCGGAAAGCGACATATTCAAGGAAAACCTTCTTCGTTGCATGGGTATGGTAGCGCAAACAGTGGACGTTGACCGCGTGTACATCTGGAAAAACTACAACGAGGGCGGACGAAACTGCTGTGCCCAACAGTACGAATGGGTGGAAGGGGTGTCGCCGCAATCTAGAAGGGACATGATCTACGCCGACTTCCCGTTCATGGAAAACGTGCTTATCTGCGGGCACTGCATAAACAGTCCGGTTCGGGATCTGCCCGTCAAGGAGCAGGAGCGGATGCGCGTTCAGGATGTCCTTTCCGTTCTGATAGTTCCGGTGTTTTTGAAGGACGAATTCTGGGGTTTCGTTGGTTTCGATGATTGCCACGAGGAAAGGGTGTTTTCCGAAAACGAGGAATCGATACTCCGCGCGGGAAGCCTTCTTATGGCCAACGCCCTCCTTCGCAACGAGATGACCCTTAACATGCAGATGGCGTTGGAGAATGCGAAAGCGGCAAGCCATGCAAAGAGCAGCTTCCTGTCGAATATGAGCCATGAGATTCGCACCCCAATGAACGCCATTATAGGCATGACGATGATCGGTAAGACTTCGACCAGCCTGAGTAAGAAGGACTATGCCCTTGATAAAATCGAGGACGCGTCCAACCACTTGCTGGGCATCATAAACGACATCCTGGAAATGTCGAAAATCGAGGCGGGCAAGTTCGAGCTGTCCATAATGGTGTTCAACCTGGAAAAGCTGCTGCAGAAAGTTTTCAACATTATCAGTTTCCGTATCGAGGAAAAGCGGCAGAAATTTACGGTGTACATCGACAGGGGGATTCCCCACATGTTGGTGGGCGACGACTTGCGGCTGGCGCAGGTAATAACCAACCTTCTTTCCAATGCGACTAAGTTCACGCCGGATGAGGAGTCCGTGCATCTTGGCGTACATCTTGAGAGTGTGGAAAACGGGCTTTACACTATTAGGTTTGTGGTCAAGGACACTGGTATAGGAATTAGCCAGGAGCAGCAGATGCGCCTGTTTAAGTCTTTTGAGCAGGCGGAAAGGGGCATAACCCGCAGGTATGGCGGTACCGGTCTGGGCTTGGCCATCTCCAAGTATATAGTCGAGCTTATGGGCGGCAGGATATGGATTGAATCCGAGCTGGGCAAGGGCACCACCGTTTCCTTTACCGTTCCAACCAAGCGTGGCGGTGAGAACATCCAATACCTTTCCAATATTGATCGTTCGGTTGTTCGCGTGCTTCTTGTGGACGACAATCCCAATATGCAGCTGAATTTCGAGGATATAGCCAGCCAGCTAAAACTTAAATGCGATAGCGCGTCCAGCAAGGATGAAGCCTTGCGGTTGATCGGCGAGAAGGGCTCGTACGACATGTATTTCATTGACTGGAAAATGTCCGGCAGGAACGGTATTGAGCTGGCCCGTGAAGTAAAAACCCTCAACGCCGACAAACCGGTTGTTCTTATGGTTTCCATTGCGGAATGGAACGCGATCGAAAGGGAGGCAAAAACGGCTGGTGTTGACGACTTCATTTCCAAGCCCCTTATGTCTTCGACCGTGGCAGAATGTGTCACCAAGCATATAGGAATGCTGGATCCCTTGGCGGAGGACGCGGAGGATGCTAATGACGACGCGATGTTCGGGTTGGACGAAACTTTCCCCGGTCGCTGTGTTCTTCTGGCCGAGGATGTGGAGATAAACCGGGAGATTGTACAGACGATATTGGAACCGACCGAAATCGAGATTGACTGTGCGGTAAACGGTACCGAGGTGTTACGGATGTTCCGCGACAATCCAGACCGTTACGACATCATTTTCATGGATTTGCAGATGCCAGAGATGAATGGCCTGGAAGCCACGAAACATATACGGGAACTTGAGTTCTCCAAAGCAAAAGAGGTGCCCATAATTGCCATGACCGCCAACGTTTTCAAGGAAGACATCGAAATATGCCTTGCATCCGGCATGAACGCCCATATTGGAAAGCCCCTTATCTTGGGCGAGGTAATGGAAATACTGCGGCAGTATTTAAAGGACCCATCTGAAAGCCATGATTTCGACACTGTCGGAGTAGACTAACAACCTCTACGGATATTTCTTCTTGAACCCCTCAACCCGTGCCGATGCGTTTACGCTTAACGGGGAACAGTCGTTGCGGGTTAGGTACTGATAGCCAATGCCGGCGATCATCGCGCCGTTGTCGCCGCAGAATTCCAGCGGGGGAAAAACGCTTTGCAGATCCTGCCGTTCGGCAAGGCGTTTCCTAAGCCACGAATTTGCGGCAACCCCGCCACCTGCCACAACCGCCGAAAGGCCCGAATCCTCGACGGCGTTGAACAGGGCCCGCAGGAGAATTTCGATCGCGGTCTTCTGGAAAGATGCGACTATGTCTTTTGTTTCTACTGTCTGGGTGTCCTTTTCTGCGCGAAACTGGTCAAGCTGGTTTATCACCGCGTTTTTCAGGCCGGAATACGAAACGTCGTGGCGGTGCTGGCCCTTGTGCAGGCTGGGCATGGGGAAACGGAAAGCCCCGCTGTCACCCTCGCGGGCTATTCGGTCGATTACGGCACCACCAGGGTAACCAAGGTTGTAGTGCTTGGCGACTTTGTCGAAAGCCTCGCCCACCGCGTCGTCGATAGTTGTGCCAAGCACGGTTATATCGTCAAAACCATCGGCACGGCATATTATTGTGTGCCCGCCGGAAACCAAAAGCCCCAGGAAGGGATACGCCACCGACAAGGTTTTGCCCTCGCAATAATCCTTACTGTGAACCAACTGTGACGCATACAGATGGGCCTTCATGTGGTCCACGGCGATAAGGGGAATCCCCCTTGCCCAGGCAAAAGCCTTCGCGAAGGACAGCCCGACGAGCAGCGCGCCCAAAAGGCCAGGGCGGTTGGTGACCGCGACCGCGTCAATGTCCTCCGCCCCGACGCCAGCCTTGTCCAGGGCCTCTTTTACCACCGCGTAAATCCACTCGGTGTGCTTGCGGCTGGCAATTTCCGGAACCACTCCGCTGAACGGCGCGTGAAATGGAATTTGCGTGGAGACAATGTTCGACAGCACTTTTCGCCCGTCTTCCACCACTGCCGCGGCGCATTCGTCACAGGATGTTTCAATGCCAAGAATCTTCATCGATATGTCCAAGTATTGCATATATCGCGCCTTTGTACCATTGTAGTTAGATGATAGACATCCGTAGCGACACCGTAACAATACCCACCGTGGCAATGCGAAGGGCAATGGCGGAAGCCGAGGTAGGGGACGACGTGTACGGGGACGATCCTACCGTAAACAGACTGGAAGCCCTGGGTGCGCAGATGCTTGGCAAGGAGGCCGCCCTCTTCGTGCCCTCCGGAACCTTTGGGAACCAACTGGCCCTGTTTACCTGGTGCCCCCGGGGAACCGAGGTAATCCTTGGCGAGGACTGCCACATAATCGCACACGAGGCCGGCGCTTCCGCGGTAATCCCGGGGATACAAGCCCGCTGCATACCGGATCCTGGTGGCGTTTTGGACCCAAAAGACATTGCCAAACGGCTGCGAAAGCAGGACCTTCATGCGCCGGCGACTTCCCTTATATGCCTGGAGAACGCCCATTCCCTGGGAAAGGTCGCCACCCTGGAAAGCATGGACGCGGCGCGGGACCTTGCCGACGAATGGGAACTACCGATACACCTGGATGGGGCCCGCATCTTCAATGCCGCCGCCGTGCTGGGCTGCAGTGCCGGCGAAATAGCGGCCAGGGCGGATTCGGTAATGGTCTGCCTTTCCAAGGGCCTTTGCGCCCCGATTGGCTCCCTGCTTGCCGGGCCCAGGGACTTTATCGACGCGGCCAGGCTTAAACGGAAAATTATGGGCGGGGGGATGCGGCAGGCGGGGATCTTGGCGGCGGCGGCCATTGTCGCGCTTAACGAACAGGTCCCGCTTCTTGCCGAGGATCATAGCCGGGCTAAAAGGCTGGCCCAAGGGCTTTCCCAAATTGACGGTATTCGCGTTGGCGAGGATTCAGATATCAACATGGTTTTCTTTAGCCGATCCGCAAACGATGACGCGGCCTCTTGCCATCCCTTGGCGGCCGAAAAAATCGTCGGGCATTTTCGCGGGCAAGGCATACTTATAAACCCGCCGGAGAACGGGGTTTTCAGGTTTGTCACCCATTACTGGATTGGCGACAAGGAAATAGAAGCAATCATTGCAGTTTCGAGCAAGGCGTTCTCTAAATGTTCGTCTAAAGGAGGTAGTTGTCGTGAATTACTATCAGGCAAGGCTTGAAAAGATCTGGGACTGGATGGCCCAGGAGGATATCGCCCTGGTTATGTTCGAGGATTTCGAACCCAGGCGCGACACCACCATACGCTGGCTTACCGGGCAACCCGGGGATGCCCTGCTTTTTCTTTCTGTGGATCGGAAAAGCCTTTTGATGCCCTGGGACACCATAATCGCCAAGGTTTATGCCAAGGCGGACATGGTTGTTCCCTACAACGATTTCGATCGCTCGCCCCTAAAGGCGCTTCGGGGCGCGATTGAGCGACTCAATATCCCATATGGCTCAAAAATAGAAATCCCCCCCACAACGCCTTACCCTCTTTTCCTAAATTGCGTGGGGGAGTTTTCCGATTTCGACGTTATCTGCCGGGAAAGCAGCACAAGCGAGCACGCGCTGAACCTGCGGATGGTAAAGGACGAGGAGGAAATAGGCATTCTACGGAAAGCGGCAGATATTACCAACAAGATTATCGATCTGCTGGAAAAAAAGGTGCGGACTGGGAAAATAAAAACGGAGGCCGATGTCGCGATGCTGATCGAGACTGAATCGAGAAAGCGCGGTTGCGAGGGCACGGGTTTCGAGACCCTTGCCGCGGGGCCGGACAGAAGCTTTGGCATTCACGCCTTTCCGGCCTGGACCGCCGGCCCCTTTGCGACGCAGGGGCTTTCCATCCTGGACTTTGGCCTGCGCTTTCGCGGTTACAATACCGACGTTACCCTTACATTTGTGCGCGAGCCCAGCCCGCAACAGCAGAAAATGGTGTCCCTGGTGGAAGGGGCCGCCGAAGTCGCCAGAAGTTCTCTTGTGGTGGGAAACGATACGCTGTTTACCATGCTTCTTGTCGAGGAGTTTTTTGCCAAGGCGAAAAAAAAGATGGTGCATGGACTGGGGCACGGGGTCGGTCTGGACGTGCATGAGTACCCGTTTATAAGAAGCCGTAACAAGGTCGCCTGGGATCTAAAACCGGGCATGGTTTTTGCGATTGAGCCCGGTCTGTACGATTCCGTGCATGGCGGGTGTCGCCTGGAAAACGATTTTCTTGTTACCGAGGACGGCTACGAAATGCTTACCGAGTCGCGGATAATCCGGCTGTAGGGTGCGCTACTGGTATTTCATGGCTATTTCTTGGAAGCGATCCTTGATAGCCACCAGCGCATCGACGATAACGGGATCGAATTCCTTGTCGCTTGATTCGGCAATCATCTTGACCGCCTCGCTGCAGGGAAGGGCCGGCTTGTAGACCCGTATGGAGACCAGGGCGTCGTAGACATCGGACACCGCCGCCAGTCGCGCCACAATGGGGATATCGGTTCCCGTAAGCTGGCGCGGGTAGCCCCTGCCGTCCCAGCGCTCGTGGTGGGCAAAGCATATGTCCTCGCAGTGCTTAAGATACAGGGAAGACGAAATATCCCCCAGCTCCCCGATTATTTGGGCCCCGCGCGTGGTGTGTGTTTTCATTATCTCGTACTCGTCCGGATCCAGTCGCCCCGGCTTAAGGAGTATGCGGTCCGGAATGGATATCTTGCCTATGTCGTGCAGAGCCATGGATTTCATTATGGTATCGGGCTGAAGCTCGATTAGGTCGTTTGCGTATACCGAATCGCTTTCGATAAGGTGCCTGCAGAGGGCCTGCACGTACAACTGCGTCCGCTTGACGTGCTCCCCCGATTCAAGGTTGCGGTACTCAATGATGTTGGCAAGGCCCTGCAGGGTGTTGTCCAGAATCTTCGTCGCCTCGGCGGTTTTTTCCGCCACCATTTTTTCCAGGTTGTCGCTGTAGTTTTTAAGGACAATCTGGTTCCGCACCCGCAGCTTGACAATTTCCGGCAGGAACGGCTTGTTGATAAAGTCCACCGCCCCGGCGGCCAGAAGCTCGCTTTCGGAATCGTTTTCCGCCGTTATGAAGATGACCGGAATTCGCTCGAACCTTGCGTCCGCCTTCAGTACCTCGAACATTTCGCGGCCGTTCATTTCCGGCATCATTACGTCCAGAAGGACGATTTTGGGAAGCACCTCTGCCGCGTAAAGTTTTTCCAGGCCCTCTTTCCCGTTGTTTGCCGTGACTATCCTGTAGTTCTCGCGAAGGATCTCCTCCAGGATCATGATATTGATGTCAGCATCATCGACTATGAGGATTGTGGGCGTGTTATCCATTTTCGGCTATAACCCTGTCTATTTCCTGTAAGGTCGCGTCAAAAACGGTCTTAAGCGTTTCCACACGCTCCGGGTCCAAAACCCCCTCTTTTGCCTTGGCTTCCAGTTCAAAACATTTCGCGGACAGTTCAGCCAGGGATAGGTTGGCGGCAATGCCCTTGAGCGTGTGGGCCTCGCCCAGGAGTTTTTCCTTGTCCCCTTTGGCAAAGGCGTCCTCAAGAGCGTCCAGTTTGGTGCCGTCCCTAAACTTGGTGAGCAACTTTACATACAGCTTGGGATTGTTCATCATCCGTTTTAGGCCATCGGCAAAATTTACATATACCACGTTATTTGTCATGCAGTTACCCTTAGGTACCATTATAATTCCCCGCCGGGAAAGTAGCAAGTCTATTCGCAAAGAAAGGCGGGTTCGTAAAAGGCCACGATATTTGCCAAAAGCATGTTTCTCATGGCCCATAGTTTGGGAATGCACGGCGAAACGTGCATTTTTCGATTTTTCGCCGAAAGGGTTGACTAATGTTCAAAATTGGATTAGCTTTTGATGCAAGTTTGGGCACCCAAACACAAAAATTAAACAGGGGTGCTTAGAAATGGAGGAATGAATGAAGAGGAAAGTGGTACTTGGTATTGTTCTTGCCAGCATACTGGCAACGGGGACTGTGTTTGCTGATGGTTTCGGTATTGGAGTCCATGGCGGTTTTGGAAGAATTGGCGGTGGCGGGGGGCTGAACCTGGCATTTTCAAACGTGTTCGTGTACATTGATGCTATTGGCGCAGGTGATGGCTATATGCATGTGGCGGGCGCTGTCGATTTCATGTCCCTTCTGCATAACGAGTTTGTAAACACTCTTAGTTTTTATGTGCGTGTTGGTATAGGCGCATCTCTTTGGGGCTTTGGTGATGATTTGGGTCTTGCCGCTGGTGTACGAGCCCCCATTGGTTTGAGCTGGAGGCCGATTGATTTGCTGGAAATTTTTCTGCAGGGTGTACCACAAATAGGTGCCCAGATTATGCCTTCTATTGGTCTGAATTGGGGCATTGGTGGTAATTTAGGTATCCGCCTCTGGTTCTAAGGATATCGAAGGTTCATTCGCGCGAATAAACCCGTCTGACAAAAGCCCTCGCGCTCTTTCGGGCTGCGGGGGCTTTTTTGTGCGCGAAAAATTGCCACAAACCTCGCCGGGCTGTTGACTCTTTTTTTATTTTTTGCTAGGGTTTGACCAGTCGAGTTTTGAAATCCAATGCGCTGAATGCTGGCGGCGCAGATAGATATTAAGGAGTTTTCAGCAGATGCCTACTATTAATCAGTTGGTTCGCTTTGGGCGGCGGAAGGTGACTTCAAAAACCAAGTCCCCGGCATTGCGTTCCTGTCCCCAGAAACGGGGGGTTTGTACCCGTGTTTTGACCGTAACGCCCAAAAAGCCCAATTCGGCTTTGCGAAAGGTGGCCCGCGTGCGGCTTTCCCACGGGACCGAAGTAACCGCCTATATCCCCGGAATTGGGCATAACTTGCAGGAGCACTCCGTGGTTCTTGTTCGTGGCGGGCGTGTAAAGGATCTTCCTGGTGTACGCTACCACATTGTTCGTGGCGCAAAAGATACCCTTGGAGTTACGGATCGTAAGCGCGGGCGTTCCAAATACGGCGCGAAACGGCCCAAGGCATAGGCGGGTGTAACATGGGAAGGAAGAAAAAATCGATAGACCGGAAAATAGCCCCGGATCCAAAGTACAACAACGTGATTGTTTCCAAGTTTGTAAACCGCATGATGTGGGAAGGCAAGAGATCCGTCAGTATGCGTATCATCCACGATGCCATGGGGATAATCCAGGGCAAGGTGGACAAGGAGCCTCTCGACGTGTTCCTTAAGGCCCTTGACAACGTAAAACCGGTTATCGAGGTAAAATCCAGAAGGGTTGGCGGTGCGACCTACCAGGTTCCGGTGGAAATACGGGAAACCCGGAGGGAAGCCCTGGGCATGAGGTGGATTATAGGCGCGGCCCGCAAGCGTTCCGGGCGGGGCATGTGCGACCGTCTTGCCGCGGAACTGCTGGATGCGTATAATAACACGGGAACCGCCTTCAAAAAGAAGGAGGATACCCACAAGATGGCGGAGGCAAACAAGGCTTTTGCCCACTATCGTTGGTAACTGGCGGCAAAAAGCGAATTTTTTTCGTTTTTTATTCCAGGGGTACTTTACACGATTGGGAAGAATCGCTATAGTGTTCTTCTGTGGGTGATTTTTGGAAAAGTAAAACTGCACCGGGGCCTTGCGGGGTTGCCTGGTACAGGAGAGTCGGCAACCAAACCGACCATCGGGTAAGAAATAAGATGGGAAAGGTGGAGTTCGGCATGATAGGGTCTTCCCTTATTCTGCTCGCATTCCTCTTCACGTCCTTTCTTATCCGTAAAGTAAAACAAAGCCTGCGGTATGCGGGTTGAAGCGTTGCGGGAAGTTGCGCTTAATAGAGAATCAGTTTACTGTGTCTAAGAGTTAAGGAGGACACAAATGGCGAAGGACAAATTTCAACGTAACAAGGTTCACATGAACGTTGGTACCATTGGGCATGTCGATCATGGTAAAACAACGCTTTCCGCCGCTATTACCATGTATTGTGGGAAAAAGCACGGCGATAAGGTTATGAGCTACGATGAAATCGACAATGCGCCGGAAGAGAAGGCTCGCGGTATTACCATTAATACAAGGCATTTGGAGTACAATTCCGACAAGCGACATTACGCGCACATTGACTGCCCTGGGCACGCGGACTATATCAAAAACATGATTACCGGTGCCGCCCAGATGGACGGTGCGGTGCTTGTCGTGTCCGCCCCGGATTCGGTTATGCCCCAGACCCGCGAGCACATCATTCTGGCCCGCCAGGTCGGCGTTCCCAGCATGATAGTCTTCCTCAACAAGGTTGACCTTGTTGACGATCCCGAACTTTTGGAACTGGTAGAGGAAGAGGTGCGGGATGTTCTTACCGCCAACGGCTTCCCTGGCGACAAGACGCCCATCATCAAGGGTGCCGCTTTTAAGGCCATGTCCCATATGACGGATGGCACCGGTTCCGAGGATGACACCAGGTGCATCGAGGAGCTTCTCCAGGCCATGGACAGCTACTTCGATGATCCCGAGCGCGACGACGCCAAGCCCTTCCTTATGCCGATCGAGGACGTGTTCACCATTCCCGGTCGCGGTACCGTCGTTACCGGAAAAGTGGATCGTGGCATCATCAAAAAAATGGAAGAAATCGAGATCGTCGGCATCAAGCCCACCCACAAGACCGTCGCGACAGGCCTTGAGATGTTCAACAAGGAACTGGAGGATGCAAGGGCTGGCGAAAACGTTGGCGTGCTCCTTAGGGGCGTTGACAAGAAGGAAGTTGAGCGTGGCCAGGTCCTTGCGAAGCCCGGAAGTATCACCCCGCACAAAAAATTCAAAGGGCAAATCTACTGCCTTTCGAAAGAAGAGGGTGGACGCCACAGTCCCTTCTTTACGGGGTACCGCCCGCAGTTCTATTTTAGGACCACGGACGTTACTGGCACGGTTTCGCTTCCCGAAGGCAAGGAAATGGTCATGCCCGGCGACAACACCGAGATAATCGGCGAGCTGATCAATCCCATTGCCATGGAAAAGGGGCTTAAGTTTGCTATTCGCGAGGGTGGCAAGACGGTCGCTTCCGGTCAGGTTATCGAGATTATAGAGTAGCGCTTGAGTGCGGGAAATTCGTTTCCCGCACCTCATGCTGGAGGAATGATGGCTGCTAAAGAAGGAATTCGCGTTAAGCTGCGCGGTTTCGATGTTGAGTTGATTGACCAGAGCGCAAAGTCTATTGTTCAGGCGGTACAGAAGGCTGGGGCAAAGGTTACAGGACCTATTCCCCTGCCAACCCGCATAAACAAAGTCACGGTGCTTCGTTCGCCACATGTGAACAAGAAGAGCCGCGAGCAGTTTGAGATGAGAACGCATAAAAGGCTGATTGATATTATTAGCCCATCGGCGGAAGTGATGGATTCCCTTATGAAGCTGGAGCTTCCTGCGGGGGTAGACGTCGAGATTAAGCAATAACGTTGTTGTTGCCTTATTTTGAAAAGCTAGCGCAGACGGTTCCGAGGACCGCGAACATATTGTTCGGGGAATAGCGTGCGCGTTGTTAAACAAGGCTGTTAAAGCCACGTGGAGTACGAAGATGTTAGGGCTGTTGGCCAGAAAAGTGGGCATGACGCAGGTCTATGATGAATCGGGGAACATGATACCTGTAACGGTAATGCGTGTTGATCCGAATATCGTTATCGCCCAAAAAACGGAAGAAAAGGACGGCTATAATGCCGTGGTCATCGGCTTGGATGACATGAAAAAGAACCGGGTGACCAAGCCCTACGCTGGCCAGTTCCCGGAGAATATTGCCCCGAAAAAACAGCTTAAGGAAATGCGGGATTTCGAGAAAGAAGTTGCCGTGGGGGATTCGCTGGGGGTCGAGCTGCTGGATGGGATTCGTTACGTGGACGTTTCCGGTATTTCCAAGGGCAAGGGGTTTCAGGGCGTTGTGAAGCGCTACGGTTTCAAGGGCGGACGCAAGACTCACGGTTCAAAGTTTCACCGAGAGCCGGGTTCGACGGGGCAGAATACCTATCCCGCAAGGACCTTTAAAAACAAGAAGATGCCTGGCCGTATGGGTCGCGAAAAGGTGACGGTTCTAAGCCTTAGGCTTGTAAAAGTGGATGCCGAAAAACAGCTTATTTTGGTTAAGGGCTCCGTTCCCGGCATAAACAAAGGTCTTGTGCTTGTGCGTGCGGCAGTGAAGAGGTAGGCGATGAACTGTACGGTATTTTCGAAAGAGGGTAAGGAACTCAGGAGCATCGAGCTGGAAGAAACGGTATTTGGCCTTCCCGCAAACGATGGCCTGATCTGGTATGCCATTAACAACGAACTTGCAAACAAAAGGCAAGGGAATGCCTGTACCAAGGATCGTGGCGAGGTTCATGGTTCAAATGCCAAGCCCTACAAACAAAAGGGAACGGGTCGTGCTCGCCGTGGAGACAAGAAGTCACCGATATTGGTCGGCGGTGGTATTGTTTTTGGGCCAAAACCGCGGGATTATTCCTATTCCATAAACAAAAAGGCAAAACGTCAGGCGATGAAGACCATTCTAAGCCTGAAAGTTAAGAACGACATGCTTAAGATAATCGAGGATTTCTCGATAGAATCTGGAAAAACGAAGGATCTTGTTGGGTTGCTGAATAACTTCAACCCTGGTATGCGTACTGTGCTGATACTGAAGGACGACGATCCCATGATCAAAAGGGCCGCCGCCAATATTCCTTGGTTAAGCTATCTTTCCTACAACCGCCTGAGGGCACATGACTTGTTTTATGGGCGACAGGTATTGATGTTGGAGACCGCCGCGAAAAACCTGAACGATTTTTACGGTGCAAGGAAAGAGGAGGTCGTTGAATGATACAATACGAGGACATCCTTATAGAGCCGGTGCTTTCCGAGAAGGCGAACATGTTGCGGGAAGAAGGAAAGTACGTGTTCAAGGTGGCAATGTCGGCGAACAAGATTCAGATTAAGGAAGCCGTGCGGAGGCTTTTCAACGTTCATCCTATTTCCTGCACGGTAATGGTGGTAGGTGGCAAGCCCAAGCGTCTGCGTAATCGGCCTGGGTATACGGCGACTTGGAAGAAGGCAATCGTGAAGCTTCCCAAGAACGAAAAGATAGGCCTGTTTGAAGGCGTCTAGGGGTAGATATGGGAGTTAAGACATACAAACCGATTACACCGGGTTTGCGACAGCGGGTTAGTTTGGATTTTTCCGAACTGACCAAGGGTGCCAAACCGGAAAAAAGCCTTACGTCTGGCCTTGCAAAAAAGTCCGGGCGCTCTCGTGGTAGAATCAGTGTACGCCACAAGGGCGGTGGCCACAAGCGCCGTTACCGTGAAATTGATTTTAGGCGGGATAAGATAGGCATTCCTGGCACGGTTGCCAGTATTGAATACGATCCTAATCGCAGTGCAAATATTGCCCTTATTTGCTATTCGGATGGCGAGAAGCGTTACATTATCGCCCCTAAGGGCCTGGCCCAGGGCGCCACCGTGATGAGTGGCCCGAGTGCCCCTGTTGAAACGGGTAACGCGCTGCCCCTGGAAAATATTCCTTTGGGGTTTACCGTTTACAATATCGAGCTTACACTGGGTAAGGGTGGACAGATGGCCCGCGCCGCCGGAACGAGCGCGCTTATTGCGGCCAAGAGCGGTGACTATGTTTCCTTACGATTGCCTTCCGGCGAGACGCGCATGGTGTTCAAAAAATGCTATGCCACTATCGGGACTGTAGGAAACGAAGACCATATGAATACAACCTTGGGCAAGGCGGGGCGCAAGCGGTGGCTTGGTATACGTCCCACCGTCCGGGGTATGGCAATGAACCCCGTGGATCATCCCCACGGTGGCGGTGAAGGAAGAAGCAAGGGTATTCATCCCGTTACTCCTTGGGGTCAGCCTACCAAGGGATATAAGACCCGGAAAAAACACAAACCTTCTTCCCGGTTTATAGTCAGCCGTGGAAAGAAAAAGTAGGAAGGGAACATGTCAAGATCCGTCAAGAAAGGCCCTTTCATAGAGAAAAGTCTCTATAAGAAAGTGCTGAAACTTAGCAAATCCGGGGAGCGGAAGATGATAAAGACTTATTCCCGGTGTTCCACTATAATTCCTGAAATGGTGGGTGGAACTATTTCTGTACACAATGGCAAGACTTGGATTCCGGTATATATTACGGAAAACCTTGTCGGTCACAAGCTTGGCGAGTTCGCCCCCACCCGTATTTTTCGGGGACATGCGGGGTCGGACAAAAAAGCCGGCGGTAAATAGGCAGGATTGGGGAATATTATGGCAGTGAAAACGGGTTATAGGGCTGTAAGCAAGTATCTTATGGGTTCGCCTTTTAAGGTTCGGCCCGTGGCTAATCTTATTCGTCGCAAGCCTTATCCAGAGGCTATGTCCGTATTGGAGAATATGCCCCATAAAGGCGCGCGGCTTATCCGCAAGACGGTAAAATCCGCGGCATCAAATGCGCTTTCGGGTAACAAGCAGCTCGAAGAGGATATGCTGTACGTGAAGGAAATTTTTATCGATGAAGGCCCCAGATTGAAAAGGGTATGGTTCCGTGGCAGGGGAAGGGCAGACATGCAGCTCAAGCGAATGTGCCATATTACCGTGGTCATAGATGAAACCGGGGCGACTGCTGCGTCCGAAAAGGCGGGGAAGTAAATGGGACAAAAAGTAAACCCTATCGGGCTTCGAATCGGAATTAACAAGACTTGGGGTTCCCGTTGGTACGTGGATCGCAAGGAATACGCGAACACCTTGCACGAGGATCTTAAGCTGCGGAAGCAGATACTGCAGATGCCCGAAACCAAGGGTGCGGACATAGCGGAACTTGAGATCATTCGGCATCCCCAGCGGATTACGATAACCATACATACCGCCAGGCCTGGCGTTATTATCGGTGTCAAAGGGGCAAACATCGAGAAGATTGGTTCCGAGCTGCAGAAAAACGTCAGCAAGAAGATCCAGATCAGGATAAAGGAAATACGAAACGCCGACGGCAACGCACAGATTATCGCGCAAAACATAGCCAGGCAGCTTTTGGCCAGGTCCTCGTTCAGGCGGACCATGAAACAGGCTATTTCCAACGCGATGAAGAAAGGCAATGCCCAGGGCGTGAAAGTAAGGCTTTCCGGACGGCTTGGTGGCGCAGAAATGTCGCGCACCGAGGAGGCCAAGGAAGGTCGCATCCCCCTGCACACCCTGCGGGCGGACATTGATTACGGTTTTGCCGAAGCTCAAACAACTTTTGGCGCCATCGGGGTAAAAGTGTGGGTGTACAACGGCATGAAATACGGCAAAGAGCAAAAGGAAGACGCGGGTGCATTGGTTCGCAAACGGCGTGAGCGTTTTCCGGTTGGAAGGGGTCAGTAAAAGATGTTAAGCCCGAAGCGAGTAAAGCGCCGTAAGGTGCAAAGGGGTAACATGCCGGGTAATGCCACCCGTTGCAATACGGTGGCGTTCGGCGATTTTGCCTTGGTTGCGATGGACAGGATGTGGATCACCAACAGGCAAATAGAGGCGGCTCGTATTGCGTTGAATCGCCACATAAAGAGGGGCGGGAAGATATGGATTCGTATTTTCCCAGACAAACCGTACTCCAAAAAACCTGCGGAAACCCGCATGGGTAAGGGTAAGGGTGGCCCCGAGTATTGGGTTGCGGTGGTAAAGCCGGGGACGGTCATGTTCGAACTGGGTGGCGGTATCAACAGGGAGCTTGCAGAGGAAGCTATTACCCTTGCGGGAGCAAAGCTTCCCATTAAGACAAGGTTTGTTGCCCGTTCCGATATGGAACTGGGGGCTTAGGAGCAAAACGATGAAAAACGCGTTTAAGAACCTTTCGTTTCCTGAGCTTAAGGCCAAAAGGGACGAACTCAAAAAAAAGCATATGGAGCTTAGGTTTCAGGCGGTTGTCGGCCATGTTGACAACCCATTGTTAAAGCGCACGATGCGTAGGCAAATTGCGCAGCTCAATACCCTTATCCATGAGCATGTGCTTGCGGAAAGGAAGGCTGCGCTGGTCCAAGCAATCCAAAGCGCCATGGGCGCGGAGGCTAAATGATGGCGGAACAGGAAATTAAGGAAACCAAGAGTGCCGAATCTTCGGCGGAGCGCGGAAGAGGCCACAAAAAGGAGTTTGTGGGGACGGTTAAGAGCGACAAGATGATGAAGACCATTGTTGTCGCAATCGAAACGATGAAGCTGCATCCTTTGTATAAAAAGTACGTCAGGCGGCTTAAGAAGGTAAAAGCCCACGACGAGAACAATGACGCGAAGATCGGCGACAGGGTTCGTGTGATTGAGTGCCGGCCTCTCAGCAGGGAAAAACGCTGGAGGCTTGTTGAAATCCTTGAGCGTGCCAGATAAAGGGAGTTACGGAAAATGATACAGGTGGAAACCTTCCTGAACGTGGCGGATAATTCAGGTGCTAAGCGCGTCCAGTGCATCAAGGTTCTTGGTGGCAGTAAGCGTCGGTACGCAAGTATCGGTGATATAATTGTAGTGGCAATTAAAGAAGCCCTGCCAACTTCTGCCATCAAGAAAGGCACGGTGGAAAAGGCGGTGGTGGTGCGTACTCATAAGGAGTACCGTCGTCCCGATGGAACATATATACGGTTTGATGACAACGCATGTGTCATAATTGACGCCGCGTTGAATCCAAGGGGAAAACGTATTTTCGGGCCGGTGGCCCGGGAACTGCGGGAAAAGGGCGATTTTATGAAAATCGTATCCCTTGCCCCAGAGGTTTTGTAGGAGAAAGATATGGCTGTAACGGTACGCAAGTTCAAACTGAAGAAAGAGGATACCGTTGAGATAATTGCTGGCAAGGACAAGGGGAAACGTGGTAGGATACTCAAAATCCTCCGCGACAAGGATCGTGTCGTTGTGGAAGGGGCAAACATCGTTAAGAAGGCGCAAAAGCGCAGAAGGCAGCAGGATCGGGGCGGTATTATCGAGGTTGAGGCGGCGCTTCACAGTTCCAATGTTATGATTGTCTGCAAGAAGTGCGGGCCCACCCGAATTGGCTACAAGATGGAAGGCGATGCTAAGACCAGAATATGCAGGAAATGCGGGGAGGCGCTGTAATGGGTAACACCAATGTACCCCGGCTAAAGAAGGTATATAAGGAGCAAATTGCCCCTGATCTCTTGAAGGAATTTGGGTATAAAACGCCGATGCAGATACCCAAGCTGGATAAGATAGTGGTAAGTATGGGCGTGGGCGAGGCCTTGCAGAACAAAAAGCTTCTTGACGAGGCTATTTCGACACTTTCCCAGATTACGGGCCAGAAGGCGATTAAGACCAAGGCCCGTAAGAGCATCGCGAATTTCAAGATCAGGGCTGGACAGGAAATAGGCGCGAAGGTGACGCTTCGCGGGGCAAGGATGTACGAGTTTTTTGACCGCCTGGTAAATGTGGCCCTTCCCCGTGTCAAGGATTTTCGTGGTATCAATGGGAACGCCTTTGACGGCCACGGGAATTATTCCATGGGAATAGAGGAGCAGATCATTTTTCCCGAGATAGACTTTGACAAGATTGAGAAGGTAGCTGGTTTGAATATCTGTATTGTGACGACCGCAAGGACCGATGCGGAGGCGAAGGCTTTCCTCGGCAAATTCGGTATGCCGTTCAGGAAGTAACATGAAATACGGAATGTTTCATGCCGGAATTTTTTGCGAGAGGTGACAAATGGCAAGAAAGGCAATGATTATCAAGGCGCTGCGGACGCCTAAATATAAGACAAGAAGAGTGAACCGCTGTCGGATCTGCGGAAGGGCCAGGGGCTATCTGCGGAAATATGAGATGTGTCGCCTTTGCTTTCGCAAGCTTGCGAGTGAGGGGCTTATTCCAGGCGTAACCAAATCAAGCTGGTAGGAGAACAGGATGAGCGTATCTGATCCCGTTGCGGACATGCTGACTAAGATCCGGAATGCCGGAATGGCAAAGCATGAAAAAGTTGATATCCCTACCTCCAGGCTGAAACTTGAGATTGTCAAGATTTTGAAGACCGAGGGGTATATCAAGAACTTTAAGAAGTCAACCCAGGAAGGGTCGAACATGATTCGGGTTTTCCTTAAATACGACGACACGACGGCCCCGATTATCCACGGCATAGAGAGGGTTTCAAAGCCAGGTCGCCGTGTGTACATGGGCTATAAAAATATGCCAAGAGTTTTTAACGGCTATGGTACCCTGATCGTTTCCACGTCTCAGGGGGTAACAACCGGAAGAAAGGCCGCCGAGAAAAAGGTCGGTGGCGAAATCATCTGTACTGTGTGGTAGAAGGGAAAGGAAATGTCACGTATAGGAAAAATACCGGTTAAGGTTCCTCAAGGGGTGAAGGTTGCCTTTGCCAATGAGCTGATAACCGTTGAGGGGCCCAAAGGGAAGCTTGCCCAGAAATATCACCCGGTCATTACCTTTGAGGATAAGGGTGAGGAAATAGTGGTTAGCAGGGTAAACGAGGAAAAGCAGACCAAGGCTTTTCACGGGCTTTACCGGAATCTTCTTAACAATATGGTAACGGGGGTTTCGGCTGGCTTTAGTAAGACCCTGATTATTACGGGTGTCGGTTATCGCGCGGAAGTGCAGGGGAACCTTCTCTTCTTGAGCCTGGGCTATTCGAATGATATTTACTTCGGTATTCCCGAAGGTATTGCGATTACCGCGGAGACCACGAAAGTAACGGTAAGTGGTATCGACAAACAGAGGGTTGGGGAAATTTCGGCCCAGATTCGCAAGTTGAGGCCGCCAGAACCGTACAAAGGCAAAGGGATTCGTTACGAGGACGAGAAGATACGGCGGAAAGTCGGAAAGTCGGGCGTTAAATAAGGTGCAAGGGTGTAGATATGCTGCGAAAAATGCTGGAAAAAGACCGGAAACGGCTTAAACGAAAGATTCACATTCGCAAAAGGGTGTCCGGCACACCGGAGCGTCCGCGGATGACTGTTACGCGGAGTAACCGCAGGCTGTCGATTCAGGTGATTGACGACACCAAAGGGCATACCTTGGCTTCCGCTTCCACCTTGGAAAAGGAATTGCGGGATATAAAGGCGACTGTTGACGGTGCCGGGCAACTTGGCGAAATCATGGGCAAGCGGCTGCTGGAAAAAAACATCAAGACCGTGGTTTTTGACCGTAATGGGTATTTGTATCATGGGATTGTTAAGGCCATGGCCGATGGGGCTAGAAAGGCTGGGGTAGAGTTCTAGGGGGCGGATATGGAAAACGAGAAAAACATAGAGGAAAAAGAAGCAGTCACGACTGGTGAAACTGTTGAAAGCGCCGAGGATACCGTTGTGGAAGTGAAAGCGGAGGCTGAAGCGGAAACCGTGGCCGAGCCTGCTCCCTCTCGGCATTTTTCTGGTGAAGGGAGGGGCGATGGCCGCAGAGGCCGGGATCGTGGACGTGACAGGGATCCGTCGGACAAGGAATTTGTTGAGAAATTGGTTAAGCTTAACCGTACGGCCAAGGTCGTAAAGGGCGGTCGCCGTTTCTCGTTTTCCGCCCTTACGGTCATAGGCGACAGGAAAGGCAACGTGGGTTACGGTTTCGGCAAGGCCAACGACGTTTCCGAGGCGATCCGCAAGAGTATAGACAAGGCAAAACGTAACATGATAAAGCTTCCGGTAAAAAATGGTACCATTCCCCATGAGGTAACCGGGTTTTTCAAGGCCTCGCAGGTACTGCTCAAACCAGCATGTTCGGGGACGGGTATTATAGCTGGTGGGCCGGTGCGGGCGATAATGGAAGCTGGGGGTGTTACCGACGTGCTGTCAAAGTCCATCGGTGCGTCGAGCCAGTTCAACGTAATAAAGGCAACCTTTGACTGCATAAGCAAGATGATGGACGCAAAAACTATCGCGAAAAATAGGGGCAAGTCCCTGAAGGAACTGTGGGGTTGATATGGCTAAGATCAGAGTCCGATTGGTTCGGAGTACCATTAGATGCCTTCCCAGGCAGCGGGCCACGGTTCGTTCCTTGGGGTTACGGAAAATCGGTTCCTACAATGATCTTGAGGCGAACCCGTCGGTTCTTGGAATGGTCAAGGCGGTGTCCCACCTTGTCTCCGTGGAGGAACTTTCATAATGCATGATTTTGATTTACATGCCCCTGTAGGCGCAAACAGAAAAAAACGAATTGTGGGTCGTGGCCAGGGTTCTGGCAGGGGAACAACCTCGGGAAAGGGAAATAAGGGTCAGAATGCTCGTTCCGGTGGGAAGACCTATATTGGTTTCGAGGGAGGGCAGATGCCCCTGTACAGGAGGCTTGCCCAGCGCGGTTTTTCCAACCATCCCTTCAAGAAGGAATGGCAGGTCGTCAACCTCGGTGAAATAGAGGCCCGTTACGAGGTTTCGGAAACGGTTGACGCGGACTCCCTTTACAAGAGGGGATTGATCAAGAAGAATTCGGGGCCTAAGGCGCGCCCGGTAAAAATTCTTGCGATGGGGGATCTTACGAAAAAACTTAGCTTTAAGGTGGGTTCCGTTTCCGCATCGGCCAAGGAGAAAATAGAAAAAGCTGGGGGGGATTTAGTTATTACTCTGCCGGCGAAAAAGGCACAAGTCAAGAAAGGTAAAGCAAATGGCTAACCCGATACTCGGCATTTTCAGGATAAAGGAACTCCGCGAGCGGGTTCTGTTCACCTTCTCCATGCTGGTGGTGTTCAGAATCGGCGCGGTGTTTCCAATTCCTGGGATAAATGTCCGGGAGCTTGCCGCCCATTTCGAGGCCCTTGCCGAGGCGGGCGGGGGGAATGTCATCGTTGACTACCTGGATTTCTTCGCTGGTGGTGCGTTTTCTAACTTCTCGGTGTTTATGTTGGGTATTATGCCCTACATCTCAATGTCGATTATCATGCAGCTTCTCCTTATCGTATTTCCCAAGCTTAAAAAGATTTCGCAGGAAGACGGGGGTAAGAAGAGAATACAGAAGTGGCAGCGGTATGGGACCGTGGTGGTTTGCCTTATTCAGTCCTTTGCGGTTACACAGTTTGCCCAGAGTATCGTCCGCCAGGGAGTTGACCTGCTCAACATAGGTATTGTGCCGTTTACGTTCATCGCGATGATTACCGTTACCACGGGTACCATATTCCTAATGTGGATAGGCGAGCAGATAACCAAGAGGGGGATAGGAAACGGTATATCCTTGCTTATCTTTGCAGGTATCGTGGCCCGTCTGCCGGAGGCGCTTTGGGAACTGATACGTATGGTACAACGCGGGCAGCTTAACCTGGTTTTCGTTATCGTAGTTTTTGTAATGTTCATTGTGGTAGTTGCCTTGGTTGTTTTCGAGCAGAGGGGGCAGCGTAAAATACCGGTCAATTATGCCAAACGGGTTGTGGGGAGGAAAATGTACGGTGCGCAGAACACGTACATTCCCTTCAAGATTAACCCGTCGGGCGTTATCCCCGTTATTTTCGCCTCTTCAATCCTGACTTTCCCCTTGCAGATTGCCATGACTATGGGTGGCAATTTTCCCTGGCTGGCCAGGGTGGCCCAGTTCTTGGAGCCTTATAGCGTTGCCTACAACATGGTTTATGTCTTGCTGATTATCTTCTTTGCGTATTTCTATACCCAGGTTACGCTTAACCCCATAGAGATTGCAAAGCAGATACGGGAAAACGGTGGCTCCATTCCGGGTATAAGGAGCGAGAATATTGAGGGATATCTTACCAGAATTCTTAACCGAATCGTGCTTCCGGGTGCTATGTATCTGGCGATGATTGCGATAATTCCCTCCTTTGTTCGGTGGGCTTTTGAGTTCCCTGCTTCTATAGCCTATCTTTTGGGCGGTACAAGCCTCCTGATTTTGGTGGGTGTTGATTTGGATACTATGAGTCAGATAGACGGAATGCTGAAAATGCATCATCATGATGGTTTAACCAAGAAGGGACGGGTACGGGGTAGGAACCTGTAGTCGCCTGTGGTTTAATAGGGAGTGATTAGGGATGAAAGTCCGGACAAGTGTGAAACCGATTTGCGACAAGTGCAAAATCATCAAGCGGAATGGGATAATTCGCATTATATGCGAGAACCCAAAACATAAACAGAAACAGGGTTAGGAGAAACGGCATGGCGCGTCTAGTGGGGATTGACCTCCCGAATAAACACGTAAACATTGCTTTGACCTACATTTACGGAATAGGCAGGTCCAGTGCAAATGATATCTGCGAAAAAGCAAAGATCGAGCCGAGGCGGCTTATCAACGATCTGTCCCAGGAAGAACTTAACGTACTGAGGCAGATTATTGAAAGCGATTACAAGGTGGAAGGCCGTCTGCGTACCGAAGTGGCGCTTAACATAAAACGGCTTATGGATATTGGCTGTTATAGGGGGTTGCGACACCGTAAGGGTCTGCCTCTTCGTGGCCAGCGTACCCGGACCAATGCCCGCACCCGTAAGGGCAAGAAGAAGACGGTTGCCGGGAAGAAGAAATAAGGGTGTATGGAGGGTTGAGTGGCTGCAAGTAGTAAAACCACTAAGAAGCGCAAAGAGAAAAAATCGGTATACGAGGGGAATGTCTATATTCAGGCGACCTTCAATAATACGATTGTTACGATTACGGACCTGATGGGAAATACTGTTTCCTGGGCAAGCTCTGGACAGCTTCAATTCAAGGGGGCGAGAAAATCGACCCCATTTGCGGCGCAAAGCGTTACCGAAACCGCCGCCCAGAAGGCAATGCAGGCTGGACTTAGGGAAGTTCATGTATATGTCAAAGGTCCTGGCATTGGAAGAGAGTCGGCGATAAGGCAGCTTGGGGTAATGGGAATTAAGGTAAAGTCGATAAGCGATGTTACTCCAATTCCGCATAACGGCTGCAGGCCCAGGAAGACGCGGCGTATATAAGGCGAGGAGCAGGACATGGCAAGATATACTGGCCCGGTATGCAGAATCTGCAGATCCGAGCAAAAAAAATTGATGCTTAAGGGAACCCGTTGCAAGAGCGACAAATGCCCTATCGACAGGAAGCGAGCCACTCCGGGCAAGGATCCTAAAGCCAGGCTTGGGAAACGTTCCGATTACGGGGTACAGCTTAGGGAAAAGCAGAAACTCAAAAAGATTTACGGTATGCTGGAAAAACAGTTCCGCCTGTTTTTTGAACGTGGCGCTCGTATGCCTGGTATTACTGGCGAGAACCTTTTTATGTTGTTGGAGAGGCGGTTGGACAATATGGTGTACCGTCTCCGCTTTGCGTCGTCCAGGAGTCAGGCAAGGCAGCTTGTTTCGCATGGCCACATACTGGTAAACGGCAGGAAGATCAATATCCCTTCATACTTGGTGAAACTGAATGATGAGATCAGTATTGCCGAGAGTAGTCGCGGCATAACTTTGGTAAAAGATGCGCTGAAGGAATTTGGAAAGTCTGGGATAATGCCATGGCTTTCTCTCGACCCAGATACGATGAAAGGCAAGTTCCTGGCTATACCGAAACGTAGTGATATTACCGACCTTAGTGATATCCGGGAACAGATGATCATCGAACACTATTCGAAGTAAGGAGTCTTCATGGCCCGTAAGAACCTTATTCAAGGATTCAAACGTCCCAAAGGTATTACGTTTGAACCTGGGGAACTTAGTCTGAATCATGGCAAGTTTATAGCAAGCCCGTTTGAGCCAGGATTTGGAACGACTATTGGTAATACCCTGCGGAGAGTGTTGCTTTCCTCTATTCAGGGGTATGCGATTACCGCCGTCAAAATTACTTCTTACGACTCCGAAGGTACGGCCCGAGGTATTTCCAGTGAATTTGAAGTAATCCCGAACATCAAAGAAGACACTCTGGAAGTGATCAACAATCTCAAGCAGATGCGGGTTAAACTTCTGGACGATGTTGAGCAGGAAACATTGCTGTTTTCGTGGGCCGGTAAAGGCGAAGTGAAGAGTGATGATTTTAACCGCGTGGGGCAACTTGAGGTGCTCGGCAAGGGTTTGCACATTATGACCCTTGAAGATAACGCCAAGCTTGATATCGAAGTGCAGGTTGATCTTGGCAGGGGTTACATGCCTTCCGAGGTGAACGAGCGTTATGTGGAGATTATCGGAACCATTCCATTGGACGCGATTTATTCGCCGGTCAAGAAAGTAAAGTTTGCGGTAGAACCAACACGTGTGGGGCAACGCAGTGACTATGACAAACTGATAATGGAAATTTGGACTGACGGCACTGTCAGGCCCGATGATGCCCTTGCCGAAGCCGCGAAGATCGTCAAGGAATATCTTACGGTTTTTATCAATTTCGATGAAAATTACTTAGGTTTTGACGATGACAACAGCGAGGATAACGAGAGGATTCGGGCGATTCTTGATACTCCGGTTGAGGAACTTGAGCTTTCGGTGCGATCCTCGAATTGTCTTAAAAACGCTGACATAAAAACTATCGGGGAGCTGACCTGCAAGACCGAGGATGACATTGCCAAGACCAGAAATTTTGGCAAGAAATCTCTCCAGGAAATCAAGGAGAAGCTGAAAGAGTGGAACCTAAGCCTGGGGATTACCGATCTGAAGATTTTGAAGAACGCTATCCACAAGATGCCCCAAAAGGAAGAGGTAAAGGAAGAGGCAGATGAAACATAGAAGAGGATTTAACCCCCTCCAGCGGATGGCTGCGCATCGCAAGGCATTGCATCGCAGCATGGTAACAAGCCTGTTCCGTCATGAGCGGATCAAGACCACTAAGGCGAAAGCCCTGGAGATTCGTCGTACCGCGGAGAAATTAATCACCCGTGCCAAGGTTGATTCGGTTCACAATAGGCGTATCGCGTCTGGCCGTCTTTACGACGAAGGCATTGTGGCAAAGCTTTTTACCGATATTGCGCCTAGAATGAAGGATCGCAATGGGGGCTATACCAGGATCCTTAAGCTTGGCGAGAGGCTTGGAGACGCGGCACAGATGGTGATTTTGGAGCTGGTTGACTATAAGCTTGATGTCGAGGGTACTGAAAAGAAGGCCCAAAAAAAAGAAGCCAAGGCTAAAGCCGAAGAAAAAGCGAAGGCGTAATAAGGGGACACCGATGGGGAAATCACATAGAGGCAAGGGGATTCAGGATTTGTTTGCCGGAGGCAGGGGAAGCTGTCCTGTTTGTGGCGCGAGCGGTATAAAGCTTCTATATGAGCAAGAAGCGGGGGAACAAAAGGTAAAGGTTTGTAAACCCTGTAAGGCCGCAATCAAACATGGAAAAAAAACTATCCCTGCGGTTGCAACATAATAACTAGCAATTGGTATGTGCTGTTGACGTGCCTATTGCTGTTGAATGGTGTTGGGGTGGTGATTTGTGAAGAGGTCCCTGGACGAAAGTCTGCGGGGCCTTTTCTTTTTTGAAAAGGGGGGAGCATGGAAGAAAACAAACTTGCCTGGAAGGAAGAGGGCAGAAAAAAAATCTTTGATTGCCGGATATTTTCGATCCGCGAAAGTTACTGCAGATCCCCCGAAAACGATTTACGGACATACACTGTCATTGATGCTGTTGACTGGGTTATTGTCATACCTGTTCTGGAAACTCCGCTGGGAAGAAAATTTGTCATGGTACGGCAATGGCGCCACGGTTCGCAGAGTTTAAGTCTTGAGTTTCCGGGCGGGGTTTCTGAGCCTGGCGAAGAGCCAAAGGATGCGGCCGCAAGGGAAATGCTGGAGGAAACTGGATATAAGCCTGGAACTATGCGCAAAATAGGGGAATTTAGTTCCAATCCGGCAATAATGTCAAACAGGACACACTTCTTTCTTGCCGAAAATCTTATCGATACAGGCAAGCGGAAACTTGATTCTGATGAATATGTTGAAACTGACTTGGTGAACATCGATGCGGTGGTGCAGGGAATGGGGCAACCGCCGTATATCCATGCGCTTATGGGTAGCGCTATGGCGCTGTACCTACAGGCAACTCTACCAACAACGGCAAGGTCGCTACTAGAAGTATAATAAATTTCCAGGTTTATCTTCTATCTTCTTCTGTACACTCTGCCACTTTGCCAGTTGCCCTCTCGGACTTCGCCGTCTATGCTGGGGATCTCCAGAACCATGCCTGGCAGAATCAAGTCAGGGTTATTCGGATTGGGCATTCTATGCCTGTTGGCGTTGAATAACACGGGCCATTGCAGAGGATCCCCGTAAACATCGGGATGGGCGGCTATATTCCACAGGCAATCCCTGTAAATGGCCCATGGCCTTACCGTGAAAGTGGCTGGCAGGGGATAATGCCCATCGTCATCAGTGGCAGCTACCGCAATGGCTTCCGCACCCGTATGCTTGGCGATATAGTCATCAGAAAGCTGGGCATATCGGCTTGCTTCCTGGGCATAAGCGGTGGCGGCTTCGTAATCGCCTTGCTCGTAAGCCTCTTCGGCAAGTCTAACCAGTCGCTGGCTTTCCAAGAAATACCTATTGTCCAAGATGTCGGCAGGTGTTTCTTCCGCGAGGTATTCTGGTTCCTCTTCCTCGACTTCCATCGCAAGTAGGGGCTCTTCTGCAAGGTATTCCTGTTCCTCCGCCTCGACTTCCATCGCAAGTACAGGCTCCTCCGCAAAGTATTCCAGTTCCTCAGCTTCTATCGCATCTGCTACAAGGTATTCTGGTTCCGCGCCCTCAGCCTCCGCCTCAAGCGCAAGTTCATCTGCGGGATACTCTTCGGCCTCCATCTCCACCTCTTCTTCCTCGAGAAGCTCCCATTCGGCCCTCATGATCATCTCCAGATCCGTGGCAACATCCAGCGCGCCCGTTAATTCCTCGTCGGTGGCATGTCCCAGATCCAAGATGATCACTCCATCTTGAGCAAATGATGGCTGAACTACGGCCAGCATGACTACAAATAAAAACGCGAATATTTTTCCTATCATCCTTCTTTACCCCTTACCTTAATTTATGCTAAGTTCCGCTTCCTGGGCGGCCCTAATCCGTTCAATATGCCTGTTGGCTTCCTCTATTGCCTCTGCCGCCAGGCGCCTTCTTTCCAATGTGGACGTCCTGGCAAAAGTATACAAAGCCACTGCTTCGGCAAAGAGTTCCGCGGCGTCCCTGTAATACTCTTCCCGCAAGGAATCGGTTGCCATGCCGTAAATCGAATCGGCCTCTTCGAAAATGGCCCTGGCCGCAATATTAGCCCTTGCCTCCACCGCCGCATGTCGCTCGGCCCTGGCCAGCGAAAAATGCCGTTCCGCAATGGCCGCCCAGCCAGCGGACAGAACCAGAATGTATCGCGCCTGGGCCTCTATCGCGTTTTCCATCGCGACGGGAAATTCACCCGCAAGGTAGGCGTACACCGCGTCACCAATTAGTTCTTCGGCACGTTCATAATTGTCCCTGGCATAGTCGATGAACCCCCTTCGTACAATCTCCCGCCGCGTTCGCCAGGCGCTAAACGTGGTTTCCAGAATCTGAAACATGGCATAGGCCTTGGCCACGGCGTCCCTGGCGGAATAATAGTCCCCTGCTTCATACAGGTCCAGTGCGGCAAGCGCGGCCTGATCCGCACGGCCCATCAATTCCGGGAAAGATGCCCTTGCTCCGCCAGCAACCAGCCTGTCCCTAATCATCATGATCTCGTCTTCCCTGGCCTGGGCGTACAGCGGAATCGTAAGCCTTAAAATAGAAGCAAAGGAGTTTACGGCCATGGCGTAAGCGGTGATGGTGTCACTTGTACTGGCAGTACCCTCGGCGCTTATGCGCCTGGCATCGGCATACAGAGCCTCGGCAACTATCCACTCACTGGGGAAATAAGCTTCCCCCTCAAAATCGCCCGCTTTTCTACGAAATTCCTCGGCCTCGGCAATGACAGCCTGTAATTCCTCCTCCAGCGAGTGCCCTGGTGATGGAGTCTGTGCCAATGCAAGGCATGGCAAAGCAAGCATGAGGGCAACGGAAGAGGCGAAAAACAGGATTCTGCTCATTGACCGTTCTCCTTTCTGTAATTGATAGAATGGTACACGATTTTCCGTTTTTTTGCAAGGTTTCGAGTTGCCTCAAAAATAATCTAACCCAAAAGCGGGCATGCCTCAAAATAAAAACCTAACCCAAATACGCTTATCCGAAAGAGGGTTCGGAGGGCGAAATGGGGCTGAACATGAAAGAGAGAAAGCC
>Ga0209755_10001485_pt1 | contig 36135 bp, 41 predicted proteins | sample TergutCo191P1_FD_187301 | JGI IMG/M metagenome (GOLD analysis project Ga0209755, IMG submission 187301) | Cornitermes sp. P1 segment gut microbial communities from Petit-Saut dam, French Guiana - Co191P1 (SPAdes) (version 2) | ecosystem: Host-associated > Arthropoda: Insects > Digestive system... | reverse complement strand
AATGTGTGCGAGAATGTACGGCAGGCGCAATCACACTTATAGATAACATTGCGGTTATTGATTACGCAAAATGCACAGCCTGCGGCAGATGCGCCGAAGTTTGCGTAACAAAGTGCATACATAAATCTTATTTTCCGGCTGTTTCGTAAATAATCTGCAAGGTGCGTTCCGCGCATTTTTCCCATGTGAAAGCCTGCGCTCTTTCAAGACCAAGCGTGCGGCATTCATTGTAAATTGCGCTGTCTGTGCTTACCGTAATCATGCGGTCCGCCATATCTTCGATATCTAAAGGATCAAAATAAAGGGCGCCGTGATCGCCGGCTTCGGGAAGAGAAGCGGCGCGGGCGCAAAGCACAGGCACTCCGCACGCCATAGCTTCTACAACGCCCATTCCAAAACCTTCATACATCGACGGACTAACGGCAAAATCGGCGCCTGCGTAAAGTTCGGGAAGACTCTTAGGCGGAAAATGACCTGTAAAGAAAATATCGCTTCTCCATTCGGAAGACGCCGCGGCTTCTTTTACCACGTTGGCGTTTTTACTGTCGCCGCCCGCAAGCACAAGTCTATGAGGGTATTTTGTTTTCTCTTTAAAAATGTTAAACGCTTTAATTAATCGGACATGATTTTTAACGGGATGATCTATTCGCGAGACGCAAAGCACATACGGGCGGCGGAAACTGAACGGCTGGATCAGCACCACGCTTTCTTCATTTCGCTGCCTTGGATAAAAAGCCGTATGATCGATCCCGTTAGGCACAACATCAATTCTGCTTTCTTTCACATGAACGCGCTCTATAAGTTCGCGTTTAACAAATTCGCTTACCGCGATAATACGATCAAGGCGGCGAAGAGAGTTAGGCAGCATCATTCTAAGTACCGCGCCAAGATGCACTCTTGTTTTGCGGTCTCCCCAGTAAGCCGCCATATCATGAACAACGCCGATTGTAGGACACGGTGATTTAAACGGAAGATTCCTGTGAGCCGCGGGAAAAAAACAAGCGTCGAACTTTCGCTGTAAAGCAAACTTGGGGTATTTATAAATGTGCCACAACGAATTCGCGGTTCTGCCGTGAACTGAACATTTTGGCAAAAATTCAAAGTTAGGCGCTACATCGTTGTAGGCATAGCGGTCGTATTCCCATCCAAACAGCTCAAAAAGCGCTTCCTGTGAAGGCTTGATACGCTTCAGAATCTGGATCAAATACATACCTATTCCGGACTTGCCGCCGTTGCAGGCAAAAGTATCCAGTCCTATCTTCATTCGCTTCTCCAAGATAAATCATATCAAAAAAAGGGGTTAAACACCATAGGCGTCTAACCCCTTACTGCTGATCCCTAAATCAGGACCCCTCCCATGGATCGGCAGAAAGCCTCAAGTCTTTGGTCGTTCTACTCCCACTTGCTTTATTTCTTCGATAAACTCGTCCAAATTATTAAAATGTTTATATACCGAGGCGAAACGGATATACGCGACCTTATCCAGGATCGCAAGTTTTTCCATCACTAAATCACCGATAATCGTTGTGGAGATTTCACGGCTGCCCTTGCTGAGAATCGCGGTCTCGTCTTCCACTTCGTTTACAAGGTTTTCAATCTGCATCTGGGAAATGGGTCTTTTTTCAAGCGCTCTTACGACCCCTTTTTCTAGCTTTAAATGGTCAAAAGGCTCTCTTCTTGAGTCCTTTTTAACCACCATAAACTGCCTTTCATCAATTTTTTCGTAGCTTGTAAAGCGGTAGCCGCAGCTAATACACTCCCTGCGGCGGCGCACAGAGTCGCCGTTTGCAAGAGATCGGGATTCAATTACTTTGTCTTCTATGGTCCCGCAATGTGGGCAGCGCATATAGTGTACCTTTTCCTTAATTTTAATAAATCTACACCACATATAGTGCCATACATATAGCGTACCTGTCAACCCCTATTACGCTATATTTAGAGGATATGTGGTGGTATATGGTGTCAGTCACCTGCGCTATATGTGGTGTTGGTGACAGAGCGCTACAGTTGTATTAGAATGTTTGAATGGTTGCCGCCGAAAAGCAAAAAATAGCGAATTTTCTTGATATCGTCGATGATTTTCTTGGGTCGGGGTATAGGAGTGAGCCAAAAGAGTATAATTTTGACGATGATTCTTCCGCGCCTTCGCAGAGCGCAGCCGATTCTCTTGAACAAATAGCAAAGGAAATTAAATTATGCCGAAGCTGCCCTCTGTGCGAAAAAAGGCTTAACGCGGCTCCGGGAGAGGGCGCGAAGCAGCCGCTTGTCATGGTAATCGGCGAAGGACCCGGAGAGGATGAAGATAAACAGGGTCGTCCGTTTGTCGGTAAAGCGGGACAGCTCCTTGATAAAATGCTTGATTCCATCGGCCTTTCGCGGGATGTTAACTGCTTTATCGCAAATGTTGTCAAATGCAGACCTCCGGGGAACCGTGATCCTTTTCCCGAAGAAACTCAAAGCTGCTCTCATTTTCTTAATCGTCAGATAACGCTTTTAAGACCTAAGTTCATCCTGATCGCAGGCAGAATCGCCGCGCATACTCTGCTTAAAACAAACGAACCCATAGGCAGGCTGCGCGGAAAATTTTTTGATATTGATAGCGGCGGTTTGAAAATTCCTGCTATCGCGACGTATCATCCCGCGGCGCTTTTGCGTAACGATGATTATAAACGTCCTGCGTGGGAAGATTTAAAACTGCTTAAATCAAAAATTGATAATTAAAAAAACGGAGACTGAATGGCAGACGCTTTCTTTGATTTAATTTTTGATATTCCAGCCGAACAGTCTTTCACCTACCTTGGCGATGATAAGGGCGAAGCCTCAGTTGGGAAGCGGGCGATGGTGCCTTTTGGAAGCAGGGACTGCCTTGGCTACATCATCGGCAAAAGAGAAACGCCGCCTGAAGGATTAAATATTGATGCTGTCAAAAAAATAAGGCGCGTTGTAGATACAGAGCCGTTATTCGACATCAAGGACATTGAACTTGCGCGCTGGATGGCAGGTTTTTACCTGTGCAGCTCAGGACAAGCTTTATGCGCGATGATTCCGTCAGGCAGAAAGATGATAGTCCCTTCCCTTCCTGATTCCGATGAAGAAAATGAAATATCGCTTTCGATCTCGGATGAACAAGCCGCGGCTTTAAGCGCGATAACCTGCGCAGATAACAGTGAAGTTCCCTCCGCCGCGAAGATGTTTTACCTTTACGGAATTACAGGTTCGGGAAAGACCGAAGTTTTTTTACGCGCCGCGCATTTTATGCTGAAGGCAGGAAAATCTGTTATCTACCTTGTGCCTGAAATTTCTCTTACGCACCAGACGAAACAGATAATCAATAACCGCTTCGGCTCTCTTGCCGCGACTTTACACTCCGGCATGAGCCCTTCACAGCGGCTTTCGGAATGGGTCAGAATAAAACGCGGAGAGGCGCCGATTGTTATAGGACCCAGAAGCGCGGTGTTCGCTCCTGTTCAAAACCTCGGGCTTATTATAATTGACGAAGAACACGACGGCTCTTACAAATCAGGCAACACTCCGCGTTATCACGCGCGTCAGATTGCGCTTAGAAGATGCGCCGCGGAAAACGCGCGTCTTGTAATGGGTTCCGCAACTCCGTCAGCGGAAGCGTGGAAATTAATGCTGGACGGTCAAATAAAAAGGCTCGATCTTTCGCGCCGTCTTTCAGGCGGAGGAATGCCTGAAATAAAAGCTGTGAGCCTTTCAAAAACCGAAGGCTGTCTTTCTAAAGAGTTAAAAGAAGAAATCAACATAACGCATCAGATGGGAAGACAGACTATTCTTTTTATGAACAGAAGAGGCTTTGCGCATTTTTATCAATGCCCCCAGTGCGGATGGGAGCTTGTGTGCAAACGCTGTTCAGTATCTCTTACATGGCACAAGAGCAGAGGCAGATGCGTCTGCCATTACTGCGGCTACTCTCAATCGCCGCCTGAAGCCTGCCCTCAGTGCGGATGCGTAGAAGCGGGTTACCGCGGTTTCGGCACCGAGATGATCGAAGAAGAAGTTAGGCGCACATTTCCAGACCTTCGCCTGAGACGCATTGACGCAGACACCGCGGCAAAAAAAAGCGGTTCTTCTTCGACAAGTCTTGAAGAAACCCTGTCTCTTTTTAAAAGCGGAGTTATCGACATTCTTCTTGGCACGCAGATGGTCGCAAAGGGACTTAACTTTCCCGGAGTGCGTCTTGTCGGCGTAGTTTTCGCGGACACAGGCTTACACCTGCCTGACTTTCGCGCTGCGGAAAGAACATTCTCGCTTATTGTTCAGGTAGCGGGCCGCGCCGGCAGGTATTTCCCAGACAGCAAGGTAATTGTTCAAACTCTTCGCATGGACGACCCTGTGATTAAGCAATCCTGCGCTCTTGACGTTACAGGCTTTTTCAACGCCGAGTTAAAACAGAGAAAGGCGCTTGGTTTCCCGCCGTATTCAAGATTGATTCGCTTTGTGATACGCGCGAAAGATGTTAAACGCGCGGATGCTGCTATTAAACGGTTAGCGGCAATAACTGAAGGATTGCTGCCAAAAGATTCTGATATGTTAGGACCTGCGGAGTGTCCCATTAGCATTTTAAATGATAATTACCGCAGGCAGATAATTTTACGCAGCGCTTCTATGGGTTCAATACATGCCGTGGCGCGCGATGCTGCCGCATTGTATGAAAAAGGAAAGGATACAAGAGCGTATCTTGAGATTGACGTGGACCCTGTGAGCATGTTGTAAACAGTTACATTAAGATGTCATTGTGGTATACACTGTTACTATGAAGTTACTTGTTCATTGCTGCTGCGCGCCTTGTTCTGTTGCATGTGTTAACAGCTTAAAAAATGAAAATATAGATTTACAGCTCTTTTGGTTTAACCCAAATATTCACACGGAAGCGGAATATAAACTGCGCCGCGATTGCATGAATAATTTTGCAAGCAGCGGGAATTTAAAATTGACATTGATAGATGAATACGGTTTGAGGGAATTTTTAAAAGAGGTGCTGCCGCAAAATGATTTACCGCCTGTCCGCTGCGAGATATGTTACAGGATGCGCCTTGAAAAAACAGCTTCGTTTGCGGCGCAGAATGGATTTGAATCTTTTACTACAACATTATTAATAAGCCCGTATCAGAATCACGAAGCGATAAAAAACATCGGCGAAGAAATGGCGGCTAAATACAATGTCCGCTTTTTATATAGAGATTTTCGACCCTTGTTTAAAGAGGGACAGGCTTTGGCGCGTGAAAAAAACTTTTATATGCAAAAATATTGCGGGTGCATTTTTTCTGAAGAAGAAAGGTTTAAAGAAAAGATTTCCCGCACAGACGCAAAGAACTTAATAAACGCAGAGGAAGTAAAGGAGAGCTTATCTTCTTCCTCATCCACATCCTCTGGCGAACCGTTGGCTCAAAGCTCACGCTTGTGCGATAAATTTTTCGATAGAATTTCTTTGCTTGTAGGCGAAGAAGGTCTTGAAAAATTTAAAAAAACTTCCGCGCTTGTTTTTGGGCTTGGCGGCGTTGGAAGCTGGGCAGCTGAAGCGCTTGTGCGCTGCGGTGTCGGTAAAATTAGCATAATCGACAATGACATTGTCTGCCCTTCAAATGTTAACAGACAAGCTGAAGCAACATCCCTTACAATCGGACAGCCTAAGGCGTCTATGCTAAAAAAGCGCTTACTGGAAATTAATCCTGAATGTGACATAACAGCTTTTAATGAACTTTTTTGCAGGGAAAACGCAAACCTTTTTAATATAGAAAAAACAGGTTATGTAATCGACGCAATAGATTCATTGAATCACAAACTTGATTTAATCGAAATAACCTGTGCCGCGGATGTTAAACTGTTTTCTTCTATGGGGATGGCGTTAAAATTGGATCCGTCGCAGATAAAAACCGGGTCTGTTTGGAAAACTGATGTCTGCCCGCTGGCGCGCCTTGTAAGGCAGGGGCTTCGTAAGCGCGGTTTTAAAGGAGATTTTACAGCAGTTTACAGCGTTGAACAGCCTTTAAAATGCGAACAGACGCGAAATTTTGGAAGCATAGTTACAGTTACGGCAAGCGCGGGGTTTATGCTCGCGAATCTTGTGTTACGCGATATTATTTCAGGCTGAGCGGAAATAAAATGAAAAGATTTTTTAGAAAAACAAACGCAGGTGAAATTGTAAAAAAACTCATGGTAAAAACGGTGATGCAAAGATCTCTTATTAGCGAAGGCGACCGCATTTTAATCGCAGTCTCGGGAGGTAAGGATTCAAGCGTTTTGTCGTGGGCGCTCTCGGCGATAAAACCCGCGTTAAAGATAAATTATGAACTTGCCGCTCTTCATATAAGCACTGATTTTTGCGCCTGCTGCAAAAAGCCTGCGCTCTCTAAAAAACTTGAAGAATGGGGGATTACCTTTACAGACATTTTTGTTCCCGTGATCGCAAGGCTTAAAGACGGCGAAAAAATGAACTGTTACTGGTGTTCCACCCAAAGGCGCACAGAGCTTTTAAAATACGCTGTAGAAAATAATTTTAATAAAATCGCCCTTGGACACCATTTGGATGACATTATAGAAACTTTTTTTATGAACCTCTGCTCAAAAGGATCAATGCTTGCAATGCCGGTTCTTTTAAATTACCGCAAATACCCCGTAAGCCTTATCCGCCCTCTTGCCCTTCTTGAAGAAAAGCAGATCATATCATGCGCAGCCGAGCAGAATATATTAAAAAACGCGTGCACCTGCCCTTACGGACAGAATTCCAAAAGGCGCGATATTAGAAACCGTATTGCGGATTTTCTGGGAAAAGATTCAGGCGATACAAAAAGGCGCATCCTTAAAGCGCTTGGAGAGGGAAAGTTCGATTACTTAACCGAAAACGGCAGTTAATTTGCGTCTAACAATTCAGAAATTATCGAAAGCCCCTGCTCTATTTCGCTGTCGGTTATTATATACGGCGGCAGCAAACGAAGGGTATTGGAGCCCGCGCTGAGCATAAGAAGTCCGCATTGATCTTTTGAAAGATCCGCCCTTGCGATGCCTGCTTTAAGTATCAGCCATGCGGCGGCATCGATATCAAAACCAATAATCAATCCCCTGCCGCGCACTTCTTTAATTTTTGGATTCTGCATTAAAGCGTTTTTAATTATCTCGCCCTTTCGCTCTATTTCTGAAAGAAACTCAGGATCATTAATGGTTTTAAGAACAACAAGACCGGCTGCCGCGGCGACGGGATTTCCTCCGAACGTGCTGCCGTGATCTCCTTCCGAAAATACGTTACATGCTTTATTTCCAGCAAGAACGGCTCCCGCCGGAATTCCGCCTGCCAAACCTTTCGCGAGAGTTACAATATCAGCTTTAAGAGGATTTCCTTCTGTGTCTTTGTACTGTTCAAGCGCAAGGAATGTTCCGGTTCTTCCAAGACCGCACTGTATTTCATCAAATATCAAAAGTATATCTCTTTCCTCGCACAATTTCGCGGCGGCGGCAATGTAACCGTTATCCTGCGCAACAATTCCGCCTTCCCCTTGAATAGCTTCGATTAAGAACCCTGCGACAGTTTTAGCGTCAAGCGCTCTTTCCAGAGCTTCAATGTCGCCTCCTTTAATATGGACAAAACCTTCGGTGAAAGGTCCGAAATCCTTATGAAACTTTTCCTGTCCTGTTGCGGCTAACGTCGTAATTGTCCTTCCGTGAAAACTTCCTTTAAGGGTGACGATCGTATGCCTTCCTGAACCGTATTTTAAAAGCGAATATTTTCTTGCAAGTTTGCAGGCGCCTTCGTTAGCCTCGGCTCCCGAATTGCAGAGAAATACGTTCTTCATTCCGGCAGGAGCGCAGGCTTCGACAAGAGCTTCAGCGAACGCGCTGCTGGTATCGCTTAGATAATAATTGCACACATGCAGATATTTCGCCGCCTGCTGGGTTACAGCTCTTACTAATGGCGGGTAATTATGCCCTAAAATATTTACAGCGACACCAGAACCGTGATCCAGATATTTTTTTCCGTTTATATCATAAAGCCACGAACCTTCGCCGCTTGCGAAGGTAACAGGAAGCCTGTGATATGTATTCATTAATACGTTACTCATTTTAATTCCTCATTTTTTTTACAATTTCAGCCGCTTCATCTTCATTTTTAAGCGCCTCGTAAATTCCTTTGGCTCTTGCGTATGCCTCTAACGCTTCCTTTTCTCTTCCCGCTTTGCGGTACACATCGCCCATGGCGCGGTAACTTGCGGCAAGCCCCCAGGAATTTTCGATACGCCGATCCAAAGTTATGGCAGCTTCCAGCGCTTCAAGCGCGCCCGTTGAATTTCCAGCCAAAGATCGTATTGAAGCAATAGTGTACCAGTCATACGAAGCATTTTCAAGCGTCAATTCCTTCTCGTGAATTGCAAGGCTGCTTTTAAAAGCGTTTTCGGCGTTGCTGTACGAGCCAAGCGCGCGCAGAGCCAGCCCCTTAACCTGCAATGAAAAAGCGGTAAAAAGAACGTCTGTTTTGATGTTCGCGCTTTCCCTGTTTACTTCATCAAATACAGCCTGCGCCCCCGTTTTTCCCGAAAGCAGGCTTCCTTTCGCCTTGAATATCCTGCTTACAGATAACAATTCCGCGTTATTTGATTTTTGCGCTTCTAAAGCCGCTCTATCCCATTCTAAAAAAGCATCATCTGTTCTTCCAAGAGAAAACAGCACGTTTCCCATACTCAGGCAGACGCGCGCTATCAATGACGGATCGTCGGTGAGAATCGCCATACGTTTATATTCAGTTAATAAAGCGTGAGCGTTAGCGTAATTTCCAAGAACAGCTTCCCTGTTCGCGGCGTCAAGACCTTTTTCCGCGATTGCGCGCAGATTAATAATGTCTCCTGTTTTTTTCGGAGCTGTAGAACATGAGCCCCAAAAAAGAACCGCCAAGGAAATCATCAGAAGAAGACATTTGCGCATAACTTTATTCATATAATTCTCCGTGTCTAAAAGTCATGATTCCTCGCCTGTCCGCCTGAAGGACCTGTCTCTGTATGTTCAGGTATTCCCCCCTTTAAAAGCGGATTATTCGCGATAGCTATTAATACATCCTGAACGGATCTGATAGCCATATTCAATTCGCTTATTAAAACGCCGATTTGCGGAAGCTGCGCCGGAATAAATTCTGTTGTCCTGTTCAGGTTTTCAATTACGCCGGCCATAGATTCGATTGCCTTTTCAAGATTGGTATAAAGCGGACCGTCGGCTTTTAAAAGCGAATTTATCGCGCTGTTCGGATCCGTGATCATATGCGTAATCGCTTCTATGTTTCTGATGAGCGGCTCTAAATCTTCTGATAATGTTTGCGTAACGCCTCTTACATCGTCCGTTACTCCGACAATATTGGCGATAATGCGATCCAAAGGAATCTCCTGCGATCCTTGAGAACCGGAAATCGAAAGATTGATTGTTTCCAGTATCGACGTTACCTGATTTAAAACATGCGTTATGCTGTCATCGGCTTTCGCGATTGTCGATAATCCGATCGACATAACCTCCTTTGCTTCCTTCGAATTAATCTCCGGGATCACGCTCCCTTCGGGAATTAATTCGGTTCCCCTTCCCGGATGAAACACAAACGCGTTGGCGAGTCCGGGAATGGGGCTGCTCTGCATTTCAACAAGAGAGCCTTCCGTCACCCTTTTCGCGTATTCTTCAAAGATTGAAAAAGTAATTTCCACCCTGTCATCTTCGTTAAGAGATATTTTTTTAATATGTCCGATTGTAAAACCTTTATATTTAATATCCATATTGGGGCTGATTCCTGTAGCGGAGGAAAAATAGGTTATGTATTGATAATCCTGCACAAACCATCTTTGATTTCTGCCGAGCATAAAAATAACAAAGATAAGTATTGCGATGGCAAGAATAACAAGAGTACCTACGATTTTGTCAGCAAATCTAATGGAAAACTTCATAAAGCCATCCCCATCCTTAAATAATTGCTAAATTCCGGATCATTTACAACCTGTTCTTTTGTCGTGCGATAGGCGATTTTCCCGTCGGCGATAACAACAATGTAATCAGCCAGAATTTTAATAATCCGCATATCATGGCATACAAAAAGTATCGTCACGTCTTCCTTTTGCTTTCGCCTGACAATATTAATAAGCTTGTCAGCAGATGTTTCATCAAGCGATTCCGTCCATTCATCAAGATACATAAGATCCGGATTGCAAAGGAGCGCTCTTGCAAACGCGATTATCTTCTGTTCCCCCATCGAAAGCCTTGAAGGCCGGATATCCAAATCTTTACGGTAGCCTACAACCTCGGTTACCTCTTTTATGCGCTGCGACCTTTCTTTCATGTCCATCTGCGGATAATGAACCTTGAGCGGCAATTCAAGAATCTGAAACAGATCCTGATTCGCCCAAAGCGCCGAATCCTGAAAAACAAACGCGCTCTCTCTTCGAAAATCAAGGTTTTCGGCGCGGTTCATAAGCGCGATGTTCTTCCCTCTGTATAAAACCTCTCCGTTATCCGGCAGAAGAAGCCCTGCCGCCATTTTTAATACAGTGCTCTTCCCTCCCCCCGAAGGTCCTACAATAGCTGTAGTTTTCCCTTCTGTAAACTTAATGGTAATCCCCTGAATTATATTCCTGTTCTGCGCCGAAAAACTGGCCTCTTTTAATTCAAGTATATTTTCCATCATTATAACACAATGTAATACAATGCCGACAAAAGGACATTAACAATTATACAAAGCGCAAACGCGCTTGAAACAGCCTGTAATCCGGCGACAGGAACTTCCGTGGTCGCCCTTTCAACAGAAAAACCTTTAATAACAGCGACAATCGATATAATGGCTCCGAATGTAACACTTTTAATTATCGACATGAGGATATCCTGAATCGTTAAATACTGAAGCAGGCTTGTAAAGTAATAATCCATCGGCGTCGAACTGAAAAGCTGAGCTACAATGTAAGATCCCGCAAGCCCGAATATCGAAAAATAAATATTTAAAAGCACAAGCGAGATCGTAACGCCCAAAAATCTGGGAACGGCAAGGTGTTCAATCGGGTTTACCCCGATAGAAATATATGCCTCCACTTCGTGAGAAATTACCATGCCGGCAATTTCAGTCGCAATAGCTGTAGCAGACCTTGCGATAACAATGAACGCAATTAAAAGCGGTCCAAGTTCCCTTGTAATAATTATTATCAGCAAAGTATAAATTAACTGCTGCTGGTTCAGCATCGTCAGAAAAGGAACGCCTATTATATTGACGGCAGCGCCGATAGCCAGCGCAAGAAGCATGGTTATCCCCATGGCGTGCACAAATGTAAAGAGTATCTGCATAATCAGGATTTTAAAGGAAGCCTGTGAATGGCGGATAAAAAAACCCACCCCCTTCAACGTCTTCGCGAAAAAACCCAGATTATAAAATATTCCCTTTAGAGGAATAATAGGGTTCCACATATCTTACTTTTATTATATACAATTTTTACCAATCTTGGTATAGTAGGCGCATGTTTACCGAAAAGCGAATATTAGTCGCGGAAGATATCGAGATAAACAGGGTGATATTGCAAAAAATACTTGAAGGAACCGGATTAACCATAGATTTTGCCAGAAATGGCATAGATGCGCTTATAATGTTTGAAGATAATCCAAAAAAATACGACCTTTTTATCACAGATATCAGTATGCCGGAGATTGACGGCTATGAAACAGCCAGAAAAATCCGTTCCATGGCAGGCTGGGGACAGGAAATACCGATTATCGCCATGACAGCCAATGTCTCAACAGATGATATTGATAAATGCTTCGCGGCAGGAATGAATGATCATCTGGGAAAACCCGTAGAAGTGCAGGAATTACTTAAAAAACTGCAAAAACACATGAATCCCAAATTTTAAGCCGGCATTTGCCTTCCACTTGACATTTTCCTCCTCTTTCTTTACCGTTTAAAGGTCAATTGGGGGCCTTTAGCTCAGTCGGTTAGAGCTGCGGACTCATAATCCGTAGGTCCGGGGTTCAAGTCCCTGAAGGCCCAATTTTTATTTTTTTAACAGTCGGGACTTGAAGGGCGCGAACGCGCGCACAATGCGCGCCGCCAATGAGCGCTACTCCTTTTTCTTCGTTGGTAATTTTCATAAACGATGCGGTTATTCATGCCGGTCGAATGATATATTTTGCCCTGTGATTTTGTCAGAATGTATTATAAGCTATGGCTTTATTAGTAGTTGAAAAATTAGAATCTGGTAATAAATAATTAAATTTACAGATAAGGCTCTCTTCCGTCTGCGCTTAGTCCGATGCCTCTGGCGCTGTCAATTAAATCTGTCTGACCTGCGGAATTGTTACGCGATTTACTGCTGCTCCAAACGGCGGATCCTTCCTGTGCCGAGTTTTTTAGATTTAATCCCTGCGCGTCTTTTCCGGTTTCATCATCTCCGTAAATAATTCCGCTGTTTTGGCTTGATTGATTAAAAGAAAACTTTTTAAAAATACCGGAAGAGAATATAGCAACCCCTCCTCCCGCTGAATTTTCTGATGAATTAACGGAAGTTTTGGCGGTATTTGCGCTTATAATTCCTCCATGCATATTGAATATTCCTTCCGCCGCGACTCCTCCTCCCCAGCTATTGCTGTCCTCTGACACTGCTTTATTTCCTGTTATCGCGCCGCCATGCATGGTGAATACGCCGCTTCCTTCAACTTCATTATCTACGCCAATATAAACGCCTCCTCCGAATTGCGACGTGTTCATGCTGATAACTCCGTTGTTTAAAATAAAATCTCCTGTGCATGAAACGCCTCCTCCCAACAATGAAGAATTATTACCGCTGATTTCTCCGCCGTTCATCGTAAACAATCCGCCTGTAAATACCCCCACACCGCCGTTTTGACTGCTTGAGTTCTCTTTTATTATTCCGCTGTTCATGGTAAAAGTTCCCCAGACATGAACGCCGCCGCTAAGATCGGCGTAATTTCCTCTTATAGTTCCTCTGTTCATTATAAACATTCCGTTATCTGAACTGATAACAACCCCTCCTCCTAAGCTGTATGCGCCGGTTCCAGTCTCAGCTATATTCTCCGATATTAATCCTCCATGCATTGTAAATGTTCCCCAGCTATAAATACCAGCGCCGTTTGCCGCTTTGTTCCCGCTTATTATCCCGTCATACATGGTAAAAGTCTCGCCTGCATCTGCGCCGATTCCACCGCCTGTATGAGCTATATTATTGCTAATCGAACCGCCGTTCATTGTAAAATTTCCCCTTGTCATCACGCCTGCGCCCTGTGCCGCTTTGTTCCCGCTGATTGTTCCGCCGTTCATTGTAAAGGAAGCTCCTAAAGCGGCGCTGATCCCTCCGCCCGCGCCCGTAGAAAATGTGTTATCTGCAATTTTTGATCTGTCATTCATGATTAATGCGCCTGACTGGTTTACATAAACAAGCGGCGCGTTATTATTATCTATGCCTTTAAGCGTTATGTGCTGATCTAGAATTAGAGTTACATTGTTTCCTATTCTGAATAAACTTCCCTGTGAATCTAAAGTGATTGTTTTTTCTTCCTGATGTCCCATTAAAGTAATTTCTATTTCTTTACCGGAGAAATTAAGCGATTTCCCTGATGTTGTTTCATTATCTAAAATTATTACATATTTATCCCCGTTAATGGAATTAACAGAAATATAATTTAGAGCTTCAGTAAGATTATAATTACCGATCTTATTAACCACGCTGCCTGTTTTTTTGTATAAACCATATCCACCGTTTATCAGGACCGCATTGCCAATTCCGCCTGAACCGCTTGCGTTGACTGGTTTTATCCATACATAGCAATTAGAGCCCGGATTTATAATAAACTCAGCGTTTGTTAAGGTAATTTTTTTATTATAAGATGAAGGAATCGTATCGGCATATGCAAAATAGATTTCATACTCTTTTGCGCCTGCGACTGCGTCCCAGCTTACAGTCAAACTGTTATTTTCCTGTGTTAAAGAAATATCTCCCATATTTCCAATAGGCGTTCCGCTTGCAGAAGGGCTGAAATCGCCTGTACCTGCGTTATTTTTGGCTCTAATCCAAACATAATAAACGGTCCCGTTTTTTAAACCGGACGGCGCAGCTGATAAATCAGAAACATCGTTAACCTGTTTAACAGCTGCGTTAACATTATCTGTTTCTCCCACCCAGATTTCATAAACACTTGCCCTCTCTGCTGCCTGCCATTTTAAATTAAGCTGACCGTTAGACGCAGCAACTAAAGGAGCCGCGATAATTGCGGATGGTTTATCTGTAAATTGAGGTTTTCCTATTATAGGATTGCTAAAATCCCCTGTTCCCGCGTTATTTTTGGCTCTAATCCAAATATAATAATTGTTTTCATTAACAAGATTCGCGACTGTTACAGAAGTGCCGGTAATGTCCGTTCCGTATTTTTCAGCTTCGTCAGTATTATTTTTTAATCCCTTCCAGACTTCATAAAAAAGAGCGCCTTCCAATTCCGGCCAGTCAACTGTTAGTTCAGTGTCTCCTGCGGAAACCGATGAAATCTTCGGCGCTTGAGGCGGAACAACATATACCGATGGAACCGCAGATGCCGAAGGACTAAACGCGCTTGTTCCGGCTATATTTTTTGATTTTAACCACACATAATATGCTGTGTTATTATTAAGTTCCGCAATTTTAGTCTGCGTGCCGGTAACATCATCGCCGTATTTTTTCGCCTGCGATGAATTGCCTGATGTTCCTAACCAGACTTCGTAAGATTCTGTTAACGCGGTTTCCTGCCATGTTACGGTAATCTCTGTGTTCCCGGGCGTAAGAACAGGACGCGAAGGAATATCGGGCGCTGACACAGGTATTTGCGGCGTACCCGACACCATTGTTCCTGGAACGCTGTAACCGTTCTTATTTCCGGCGCGAATCCAGAAATAATAAATAACTGCGTTATTAAGATTGTCAAAACTTGCGCTTAACTTATCCGTTATTAATGCGTAATCGGACGGTATTGTCTGAGATGTGCTTGTATATAAAGCGTATAAAGAAGCGCCTCCCGATTCTTCCCATGTAATTGTTACGCGATTTATTCCCGGAATCACTTTTGATATCTGGTGAACGGCTGGAAGATCGCTTTCTGCCCACGGAATCGCGCGTCCATATTCGCTGTAATCGCTTGCGCCGGCATTGTTAACCGCTTTTATCCATACGTAATAAACAGTTTTATTTGTAAGACCTGTAATAGCGGCAGTCGTTCCCGGCACAATGTTAACAGGAGAAGAAGGAGGAGTTAATTCCGTACCCAGATATACTTCGTAATTTTCGGCGCCTTCTACAGCATTCCATTTTACCGTCAATATTTTATCCTGCGCCGTTACAACAGGCGCTTGCGGAGTTTTTGGAACAATCGTGTTCTTTGAAACATCTTCAACATTTTCATATTTAATTTCCAATTCATTTACAAGAAAAAGTTTACTGCCGTCGCAGGTAAAACTGTATATAAATCCCTTTTCAAAATTTACAAGATTTCCTGAAAACGGCACCTCTATTGTATTTCTGTATAATTTGTAATCAGAAACTAAAACTGGAGTATATCCAAGTACAATGGTATAAACCGCTCTTTCGCCGCTGTTTACAGATGTTGCAGACGGATTCGCCGCGTTATCAGGCGTTAAAACCGCGGCTCCCTTGTTAAGAAGCTGAACCGGAAATGATGAATCATTATAAATTAAAATATAACTGTTTTTTAATAATTGATCTTCATTTGACAATAAAGTTTCATTAAGCCTTGGAATTTTAATATTGGTAGTTTCATTTTCAATTATATTAGGATAGATTTGATTTGTCGTATTTTCCGGGATAAAATCAAGCGCAAAACCTGTAATTCCTTTAAAAGTAATATGATATGTAAAGAAGAACGGTATACTGTTACCTGATGAATATTTTATAGCGTCAGAAACCATTCCAGCCTGAACTCTTGTTAAAAAAGTAGAATCCGATCTTGGAATTGCAAAATAAACAAAGACGTCGCAAATCCCGTCTGTATTGTCAAAAATAATTTCCGTTTTTGAATCAGGATCGATATTCTCTTTCGGGATTTCGCAGGCTGCAAGAAACGCGAGAAATGCCGTTATAATTAGTATAATTTTTTTCATTATAATTTCCTTGTTTACATTGACTTGTAATTGTATTATTAAAATATATGGAAGTCAACAAAACGGCATATAGAGCCAAATTCCCCTTGATTCTCAGCAAATTGTTACATTAACTCCATTAGCTCATTTGCGTTAGATTGACAATTTTTATCCATAAACATATAATGAAGCATAAAATAGCGCATATGTCAGAAAGAATCTTTTTAAAACGTCTTACAGAAGAAGTTCTGCCTGAAGCTTCGATTCTTGACATCTCAAAGGGCGGTAAAGTCCTTATAATGAGCGATCTCCACATGGGGACCGGCACAAGGGATGACCTCTACCACAACGGCGAAATGTTAACGCGCATTCTGGAAGAACACTATTTTAAACTTGGCTGGATACTTGTATTAAACGGCGACATCGAAGAACTGCAAAGGTTTTCGCTCGATCAAATCAGGGAAAATTGGGCAGGTCTTTACAGGGTTTTCAATCTTTTTGCAAATGAAAACCGTCTGTACAAAATAATCGGAAACCACGATGAAACGCTTATCTTAAAACGGCGGATGTCGTACCCCTATACTATTCATAATGTTATAAAAATCGAAACAGGAATCGTTGACGCGTATGTTTTTCACGGTCATCAACTGTCGGCATTTTATGTTACGTTTAATAGAATTTTCGAGGTTCTGATAAAACTCTTTCTAAAGCCGTTCGGCATCAAGAATATAACGGATTCACGCAGCCCGTTTAAGCGTTTTCAAATTGAAAAAATGGCGTACACATTTTCCATAAAAAATAACTGCCTGTCCGTCATCGGACATACCCACCGCGCTTTGTTTGAATCATTAGGCAGGTTTGACTACATCAAATTCGAGATTGAGCGCCTTTGCAGGGATTACCCAGCTTCCACAGGCGAAGATCGCAGCCGCATAGAAAACGAGGTAACCGCTCTTCGCAAGGAACTGGGTAAACTCAAGCATAAGGAAAGGCGCGACGTGCTGCGCCAGAGCCTTTACGGCGACGAGCTGCCTGTCCCATGCCTGTTTAACTCAGGCTGTACCATCGGCAAAAAAGGCTTAACGGCAATCGAAATGACAAATGAGGATATCGCTCTTGTTTACTGGTTTACCGAAGGAAAGAGTAAAAAATTCGTCACGCGCGGCGGCTATAAAATTGAAGGTATCCCCGGAAGACCGTATCACCGCGTTGTATTAAATCAAAACAGGCTGGATTATATTTTCGCGCGGATTAAACTGCTTGGAAATCAATGATCCGCCGCCGATAATGAGTAAGTATGAATAATTTATTAGTTTTATACGCCGGAAACCCCGCAAGTTATGCCTTTGAGCCGCTTTTTAACGGTAAAAACGCCGTCGAACTGTCCGTTGAACAGGCAAAAAAGTTTCCCGGAGTGAAAAAAACGGTTCTTCTGGCTTGCGGCGGCGATTTCTCCTTTTTAAATGAAGTTGAAATCGAGCAAAAAGACTGGACAAAAAGAAGCCTCCTTGAAAAAATCTCGAATCTTCAATCTGATTTTGACTGCATTTACTTTGCCTTCGCAGACTGCCCCCTCCTTGATCCGGTTCTTGCGGGAAAAATCGCGCAAAGGCACATAAATTACTCGGCTGAATATTCATACGCGGACGGATGGCCTTTTGGCATTGCGCCTGAAACCTTGTCCCCGGGAACAGCCGGCATATTGGCGAAAATAATGGGTGACGATGACGGTCCTGTCGAAAGGGATTTACTTTTTTCCGTTATTCAAAAAGATATAAATGCCTTCGATATCGAAGCCGAAATTTCCGAAGTCGATCTTCGCTGCCACAGACTCAATCTTTGCGCCGATAACAAACGCAATTTTACTCTTCTTAAAAATTTTATTACGGCGGCAGGTAATAAAATACCTGACGCATCTCAAATTGAGCGCATAATCGAGGAACAGCCCGGGATACTAAGAACACTTCCTAGCTTCTACCCTGTTCAGGTTTACGGCGGATGCCCGCAAAAATGTTCTATCTGCCCCTACCCCGCCTTTACAGATTCACAGGCTCGAAAAGATTTTATGGATAGCGGTAAATTCAATTCGCTTCTTGATAAAATCATTTCATTTTCAGACGACGCTGTGATCGATCTGTCGCTGTGGGGAGAACTCAGCCTTCACCCGGAAAAAATGAAGTTAATCGAAGACGTTATTGCGCATAACGAACTTTCCCTGATAATTGAAACATCGGGGCTTGGCTGGAAAGACGATGAGCTGGAAAAATGCGCAGTGTTGTCGCAAAACGCGGGAAAGAGAAAAAATCCGCTTCCTCCTGTTTCATGGATCGTATCTCTAGACAGCGCGGATTCTAAAAGGTACGCAGAACTTCGCGGCGCGGGTTTTGCGCAGGCTGAAAGCTGCGCTAAAAAACTTTTATCCCTTTTTCCCAAAGACTGTTATGTGCAGGCTGTACGCGTAAAAGACGGTGAAGACGATACTGAAAAATTTTACCGTTATTGGAAGGAAGCGTCTCCTAACGGAGAAAGAAACATCATCATTCAAAAGTACGATGATTTTTGCGGCAGCCTTACAAAGAGACAGGCGTCAGACATTTCTCCTGTTATACGGCAGCCATGCTGGCATATAATGAGAGATCTTCCTGTTCTTTTAAACGGGGATGTCCCATTATGCAGAGAAGACCTTTCTGTATTTAAGGACGGCAGCAAACGGCTTCTTGGAAATGTATTTTCAGATTCTTTGGAAAATATCTGGCAAAACGGCGATAAATATTACAGGGAACAATGCAAAAAGTGTTATGCACAAATATGCGAAAATTGCGATGAATACTATACCTACAATTTTTAATCAAACCGTTACTCAGTACACCGCGGTCGGAGGCAAGGAGCGAATTGCAACTACAGGAATTTCCGCGGTCGTTCTTAACCGCACAGGACAGCATCAGAGAAGATCTTTTTTTACCGATTTAGAAAAAACAGGATTCGACAATATAATCTCGATTGAATCATGCGCTCCGCATTATGACATCGAAGAACTTTCAGGGCGTTTTCCGTTTGTACGCTTTATTTTGCCGGAAAGAGAATTAAATTTAGGCGAACAGATAAATCTTGCGGCAGCGGAAATTGAAAACCCTCTTTTCTTTGTCATTAGAAGCGACATGAAATTTATCGCAGGCGGAACAGCGAGGCGGATGGCGGAAAGACTCGTAATAACATTAAATGAAGCGAATGAAACCGATGTAAGACCCGGTTTTAAAAGACTTTGCACAGTCCCAATTATCATGAACGCGAATTACGAAGTAATGCCCTCTCTGGCAGCTCCCATGACACAGCGCAAAAAGATGAAACCTGTTTTTTTAGAACCGCATACCGAAGGAGAATTGAGCTTATATCCTTTCGACGCTGTCGGCATTTATGACAAAATGCGTTTTATCCAAACAGGCGGATTTGACATAACGATTAATAACAGCTACTGGCAGTTAATGGATTTCGGTTTCAGGAGCCATCTTTGGGGCGAGGAAATCGCTCTTAATCTCCATCTGAAACTTTCGTATAACAGCGAACTGCCCTCAGAGAACGCGACCATTGATCATGATTATAAACGTTTTTATTTTAAAAATCTCGCGCCCGTATTCAGAAACGATTACGCGCACCTGCCTTTATACTGCTTTCCACCTTTCGTTTTTAAAACAGGGGAAGATCTTGCAGGCGCATGGGATGAGTTTAAAGAATGCAGAAAATGGGTTGTTAAAAACAAATTCCGCTGGAAAATGGATGCGCGCGCCGTAATAAATCATTGGGAAAAACAGGGAGAATAAAGTGACGGCGGTTGTATTACAGGCGCGCCTTGATTCCTCAAGGCTCCCTAAAAAGGCGCTGCTTGACCTTGGCGGCAAACCTGTAATATTTCGCGTAATGCAGGCGCTTGATAACATTCCATGCGATTTAAAAATACTCGCGTGCCCGCAGGATTCCCTCGGCGCTTTTTCAACTCTCGCAGATGAAGCAGGTTTTAAAGTCTTCGCCGGTCCCAAAGACGACGTATTGGAGCGTTACTGCATGGTCATCCGCAAATATTCGATCGACCGCGTAATCAGGGCAACCGGCGACAATCCATTCGTTTTCGCCGATGCCGCCTGCGCTATTAACAGCGAAGCCGCCTCTTTAAACGCGGATTACTCAGGTTTCCTGAATCTCCCCTACGGCGCAGGCGTAGAATCTGTCGCAGCATCCGCCCTCCTTCGCGCTGCTTGCGAGGCTAAATTACAACAGGAGCGCGAACATGTCTGCCCATATTTGTACAATCATCAGGAAATATTTAAAATTCACCGCCCACATGCGCCTGATTGCTGGAATTTCCCCAATATCCGCCTAACAATTGATACTCAGGAAGATTATAAAAACGCTTCGATTTTATATGCGGCGCTGAAAAACGAGCCGCTGCAATATAATGGTTCAACAATTATAAATACTTATCAGAATATTAATTCGAAAACCTCAGGGTTAAAAAAGTGTTTGGAGGATTCTAAGGTATGATATTATTTGTTCCCTGTTGTGAAAAAGGACGCGGGGGCGGGCATTTATCGCGCTGCATTACGCTCACAAATGAATTACGCGCCATGGGACGTGATACTCTTCTCTATCTTCATGAACAAAATGATAATATATTAAAACTTCTTAAAGCAAAAGATTTTAACTCAGCATGGCTTATAACAGACATCAACGCATTGCCGAAAATCGATTTTATAATACTGGATCGCTTTCAAACGCCGCGCGGCGAATTTTTAAACTGGAAAAAAATCGCGCCTGTTATCGGCATTGACGAAGGCGGCTCTTTGCGCAATGATTTTGATTTTTTAATTGATATGCTCATCCCCGAAGGCTTCATAAAACCCGCGGCAAATATTTATTCGCCAAAATTATTAACAAAAGATATATTACAAAAGCGCAAAGACATCGAACCTTCGGTTCAAGAGAGCGCAAATGGAAAAAAGGTTCTAATTACTTTTGGGCAGGAGGATTCCGCCGGGCTTGGATTAAAAATTGCGCATGATTTATCATTAATTAAAAATGAACAGAAACTAGATATTACCCTTTTAAAAGGCGCATTAGCAGATAACATGGAGGCGCCTGATAATGTAAATGTCATGGAAAACATTGCAGACCTTTCTGAACATCTTCATGAATACGACGCTGTCATAACGCATTACGGACTTACAGCTTACGAAGCAGTTTTTTCAGGCTGTGAAGTTTTCCTAGCTCACCCTTCTCCGCACCATAAAAAATTATCCAAAGCCGCAGGATTTACAACTTTTACACAAAAGAATTTTATCACGGAGTTACACAGAGGAAGAGAAAGAAATCAAAGTAAAAACTCCGTAAAACTCCAGGCAGCTTTAGCTGCAGTACTATGTGATTCAAATTTAAAAAATGAAACTTTAGCGCAATTAATAAATAATTTCTCTCTTGTAGCAAGCCGCTCCTGTCCCGTCTGCGGTTCTGAAAACACGCATCCCATAGCCCGTTTCAGCGATCGCACATACAGACGCTGCACAAGAGGCGGACTTATTTTTATGGATAGATTAACCTCTCCTCCTGTCGAATACGAAAAAGAATATTTTTTTGAATCATACAAAAAACAATACGGCAAAACATATTTGGAAGACTTTGACAACATCAAACAGGCAGGAAAACAGCGTATAAAAAGAATTAAAAACCTTTTTAACCGCAGCGCTTTAAAATTAACACAGGAAAAAAATACCGCTGTAACACTCCTTGATATAGGCTGCGCATACGGCCCATTCCTGGACGCCGCGCGCGACGAAGGTTTCTCGGTTTTCGGAATAGACCCTGTAAAAGACGCCGTAGATTATGTAAAACAAAAACTTGGCATTGAAGCTGAACAGAGTTTATTCCCTTTCAGTTACTCCAAACTGAGCGACTCGCAGCACTTCACGGTTGTCACTCTCTGGTATGTAATAGAACATTTTACGGAATGTAAAATTATTCTAAACGAAATAAAAAGAATAATAAAATCAGACGGCATTTTGGCTTTTTCAACTCCCTCTTTTTCCGGCATCTCAGGCATTTCTAATTTAAAAAAATTCTTATACGCAAGCCCCGCCGACCACTTCACAGTCTGGTCGCCTAAAATTGTAAAAAAAATACTCTTTCACGCCGGCTTTAAAGTAAAAAAAATTATTATTACAGGCCACCACCCCGAAAGATTCCCCATCCTTGGCAAATTGGCAAAAAACAAAAAAAGTTTTTTCTATTTTATTTTACTGGCGATTAGTAAACTATTAGGTCTTGGCGATACATTTGAAGTTTATGCGAAGGCTGTATGAAAAAAAACACCACAAACCGTACTAACAGAACCTGTTATTCATATATAAACCGACTCTAAGATATTGAAAAACAGATTCTTTGTTAATATTTTATATAATTTTAATTGAACAAGATTTTTATTTATGTTAAAATTTTTAAGTGAGAATATTCAAAAGTGCATGGTTTTGTAAATTTTCTTTAAAAGAAGGCATAACAGACTCTAGCCTTAAAACTCTGGTTAGTGATATACTTGAGCAGGACTTGGCTGATGCTGATTTGGGTGGATATGTTTATAAAGTACGACTGGCTCGCCCCGGCAAAGGCAAATCTGGAGGATATCGGGTAATCGTGTTTTTTAAAAGTGAAGATAAGACCTTTTTTTATTACGCTTATCCAAAATCTGTCCTTTCCAATATTAGCAAGAAGGAGCTTAGAAACTTTAAGAGGGTATCTAAAGGGTATTTTTTAATGACAGAAGATCAGATTACCAAAGCATTGAAAATTGGCGAAATTATAGAGATATAGGAGTACCATTTTATGAAAAAGAAATATGAAAGCGAAGCTTTAGAAGTTTGCCACCAATCCGCGCAGAACCTGTTAGAACTTGGCGTAATTGATGAAGACGAAATGCAAGAATTTAATGAAGATTGTCTTTCACCTGCACCTAAAAAATTATTTAACCTCTTCAGCAAAACCAACCAAACCAAAACTCCGGTTGTTGCCATATCTCATTAAATCATCGCACTCAACCCCGCGCATAACAACATTGGTGACTGTCACCAGTCTTAAAAACTTGGCATTGAAACTGAACAGAGTTTATTCCCTTATTGTAAAAAAATTATTATTACAGGCCACCACCCCGAAAGATTCCCCGTCCTTGGCAAATTGGCAAAAAACAAAAAAAGTTTTTTCTATTTTATTTTACTGACGATTAGTAAACTATTAGGTCTTGGCGATACATTTGAAGTTTATGCGAAGGCTGTATGAGCGGTGGAATTAGTCCTTTATTAGTAATTTAATAAATTTACACACGAACATGCGCCAAATTATCTTAGCGCAAGTTCGTACGGTTCGCATTAGAAAATTTCCTACAGAACCAGAGTACTATTTTTTATAAAATACAAGGTAAGTCTTTTTACCGGTTTCTTCATCTTCTCTACGTAACTGTCTGATTTTTTTACCATTTTGATTTATTTCGAAATCTTCGATATATTCATCATTAATTGGTGAATTTGTAATTGTGGTTTTAGCTATATACAAATAATTCTTGTGATCGAATGTCCAAGAATTTGTTATATTTTCATTTGTTTCTGTTCTATTTTCGGGATAATTACCATCTTCATCTTTGAAATAAAAATCCCACATTATTTTTGCGTCTTTTCCTGAGATACTCATTTTAAATGAGTTCGTATAGTTTTGCTTCTTCTCGCTCGCTTTAATTATTATATCAATAATCACAGCTTGAATCGCTTTTATATCAAGCTTTTTCATACTTTCATCAGCAGAATCCTTTGATGACACGGTTTCCGATATAGACCCAGACCAACTGCCGTTCAATTGGGATAAACTAGTAACAGCCGACCATGTGTCTGGTGTATCTTCCTCGCAGCTTATGAAGCCGAATACAAATACAAGCGATAAGGCAAGTATTCCCGAAAAAATAAACCTGTTTTTCATAACTATACTCCTTGTAATGTTAGTTATATACTATCATATAATATTATTTTGTATGTGTATAGCATACCTTTTGAAAAAAATAGATCATCCATAGAATACAAAAATGGAATTAGGTCGGCTTTTTATTCAGAATCTAAGAAATTGGAGAAAAATTAAAGGTTTTTCACAAAAAACACTTGCGGAAAAGTGCGGTTCAGCACATGCATACATTAGGCAGCTAGAATGTGGAAGAGGAACCCCCTCCTTCGCCTTCATCGGCAAAATCGCAAAAGCTCTGCAAATCGAACCCTACCAGCTCTTTTTCGACGAAACCGCGAAAACTGCCAAATCGGCGCGTTCAAAACAAATGGAATCAATCCATAACAAACTAATAGAGTCTCTTTCCGCCGATGTTCAATCCGCTTTTGACGAGCTTAAGAATTATTAGCCATCTCCTGTAAACCGCCATTTCAATTGACAATTCGCAGGAATCATCCGATTTATAAATAACATGAAAGAAACAATCATTATTTTGGGCGCAGGCGTTATGCAGGGGCCTGTAATCAATATCGCCAAAGAACTTGGCTTTTTTACAATCGCGCTGGACGGCAGCTCTGAAGCTCCATGCGTTGAACAGGCGGATCAATTTGAACAAATTGATTTAAAAGATAAGGAAGGTATCGAAGTCTTTACGCGTTCCATTCAAACTAAAACAGACAGGCTTGGGATAATGACTGCGGGAACCGATTTTTCCGCGAATGTCGCGTGGACGGCGGAGAAACTTGGGCTTCCCGGTATTCCATACGAAACGGCGCTTAACGCCTCGGACAAATCAAGGATGCGCGAATGTTTTAAAAAAGCGGCGCTTCCCTCCCCTGATTTTTTTACTATAACCGCAAAGGACGCTTTTGATGCCTTGCCGCTCTCGTTCCCCATTGTTATAAAACCTGTTGACAACATGGGGAGCCGCGGCTGCCGCAGAGTAGACAGTATGCCGGAATTCCGCGAAGCCGCAAAAACTGCGATCAACTTCTCGCGCTCCGGCAGAGCGATTGTGGAAAACTTCATGGACGGTCCTGAGTTCTCCGTAGACGCGATTGTCTATCACGGCGAAATTACTATCTGCGGACTTGCGGACAGACATATTTTTTTTCCGCCTTACTTTATAGAGATGGGTCATACAATGCCGACCATTATCGAAAAAGAAAAACAGGATGCCATTCTAAAAACATTTTGCGCCGGTATCCATGCGCTGGGTCTTTCAGGAAGTGAAAACATTGGAGCTGCAAAAGGCGACATCAAACTGACGGCAAAAGGTCCCATGATTGGAGAAATCGCCGCGCGTCTTTCTGGCGGTTATATGTCAGGCTGGACATACCCCTATTCATCAGGCGCGCTGCCTATAAAAGCCGCAATCCTCGCCGCGATGGGGAAAAAGCCTGAAGGTCTTATCCCTTTAAAAAAATGGACATGCGCGGAAAGAGCTTTTATCTCGATACCGGGAACGGTAAAGCAGATTGTCGGCGTAAAAGATCAAAAGTTAGAATTTAACAGTCTTGGAGCGGAAAATGTTAATAACTTTTTTATGCGCGTTAAAGAGGGCGATAAAGTCGCTTTCCCACAGAACAATGTAACAAAATGCGGAAACATCATCGCATCCGCGCCCGACAGGGAAACCGCAGTTAAATCTGGCGAAAACGCTGCTCGTTCAATCCTGATAAAACTTGATCCTTCAGATCCGCAAACCGGGGCTTTCCTTTCCGCAAGCACAGCCTTTCCTCCTGACGCCTTCATTTTAAACGACGAATTAAAACAAGCCCTTAACGAAATCCCTGATTTTGCCATAAACGAAAAACAAAATATCAAAGAGCAAGTTCGTGATGGTTCGTGGTTAATCTATCCTTTCCCTGCCTTCGAATCATCAAATTTAACCGATTACATGGGCAGAACCGTCAAAGAAGCTCTGGATGCCGTACGGCTTTTAACAGGCTTACCGCTGCTCATACCGGAAACTTCGTTGCAGACAGGCTCAGAAAATGCCGAAAATATAGTAAGACTCGGCAGGTCCTTCTGGACCGCCCTGATTCGCGGTTCTTATCAGGGAGCGGTTTATTACATCGATAATTTTCGCTGTTAAAACATCGTAAACCGCCATAGGGGAAAATGTGAAAAACAGAACAAAAATTATTACCTTTCTCTTTATTTTTACAATCATTTTACACGCTCCGCTCTTTGCGCTTACCCTCGATGAAACAATCGACACATTAAAAACCATTTCCCCGAACGAGCCTGTGCAGTTCCGCTGGGATCCCCTGTTCCGCGACGGCGTCTTTAACATGGGCGATCATTACGGCGCTTTTTCAGTCGCGCAGCGAGAAGGGGAAACAGGTCACCTTGTTTTTGATAACCGCGAACTTTTCAATGTCCCCCTGCCGTATAACAGCAATGGTCATTTAATTTTCCCGGAAAACTTTGTAGTCACTTTAAAAAATACATTTACCCGCCTTTACGAAAATGACATGTCACGTTTCCGCGTTGCCGTCATTATCATCGATCCGGGTCATGGCGGAAAGGATCCCGGCGCCGTCGGGAACATCAACATTAACGGAAAAACAGTTAAGGTAAACGAAAAAGATATAGTGCTTGACACAGGTCTCGCGTTAAGGGATATGCTCAACCTTGCTTATCCCGATAAGCGCATTTTAATGACGCGTGAAACCGACATTTACCGCACCCTCGATCAGCGCGCGGAAATGGCTAACGCGGTAACTGTCAAAGATAACGAAGCTGTGATTTTTATCTCGATCCACGCTAACGCTGCTTTAAATTCAAACGCGCGCGGCTACGAGGTCTGGCATATCACATCCTCGACAGGTCAGAGAAGATCGCTTCTTGACACTAAAAGGCACAATTATTCTTCCGACATAAACGCGATATTAAACCATCTTTTGAATGAAGAATATACAACTGAAAGCATAATGCTTGCAGATTTGATTCTGCAGGGTTTTGGCAACTCGTTCGGCTCCTCCCTTCCTTCCAGAGGCAGAAAGGCAAACGACTGGTTTGTCGTCAGGAACTCAAGGATGCCTGCGGTTCTTGTCGAACTTGGCTTTGTTTCCAACCGTCAGGACGCCATCCTTATGACCAGCGATGACGGCTTGCAAAAACTCACCGAATCATTGTACAATGGCATAGTTAATTTTATTGGAATTTTTGAACGCTAATGGGTAATAAAGTAAGCGATATTTATAATCAAACCGCCGGTTTTCTATCCTCAAAGTTAAAACGCAGCCTCTTGTTGATTGGAATTCTAGCCATTGTGGCTTTAACAGAATTTTTTGTTTTAGGGCTTGCGCGAAGAACTTTTGTATTCTATACTATAAATGACGGGGTTTTAGTTGTTGAAGATCGGATGTTAAAGCATTCAAAATCACGTGAAGGTGATATTATCCGCTATACGGAGGAAATGCTTTTAGGACCGGTTGCCCCGGGATTGCTGCCCCTTTTTCCGCGGGAAACAGGGTTGAAATCCCTATTATACCGGAATGGTGTTGTTTATGCCGATTTTTCGGTCGACGCCGCCCTTCCGCCACTTGAAGGGGGAAAAACAATAGACAATTTCCGGACATTTTATGCCGGAATTCTGCGGAATTTTTCGTATGTAGACGATGTCCGTTTCTTTATCGAAGGAAACGCCATTTTTACCGATGAATTCCTTCAGCAACCGATGCTGGTCCGGTGGAGGTTTCCCGGTATGTAAATATACCGAGAAATTTGAAAAAATTGAAAATTTTGTGTTTTGTCGTTGACAAAACATTATAAATTTTATAAAATTAAGTTAACGAAATTAATTTGAAAGAAGTGTTTTAAAGGAGCTTTACATGAAAAAGTTGCTCATTCTAGTCGTAATTGCGATGATTGCGGTTCCCCTGTTTGCCGAAGAAAACGTTTTAATCGATTTCTCGGTGCTCACAGCGGATATTCATGTCAGTACAGGGCCTAATGATAATAGCGATGCGCCCAACCAGAACAGACAGACCATGATGGACTTTTCCCACGTTGCAGGCGGTAGTTTCACTGCCCAACAGAAGTCATTCATGAACACCTCCCTTGCCATCCGCAACTGGGAAGTAGTTCTTGCGTCTTCCTCAAGGACAGTTACCAATGTGTCCTTAAGTTTTACAAGAGAAGCCGCGTCAAAAGAATTTGAAACTGTAATGGGCGTAAGGGTTCGTTTCCCCATTGAACCATTTAATTCATGGGCGCTGATTAAACCGCCGTTCGACATTCCTGCTTATGAAATGTCAACAGTCGGCGCTGACGGCGCCATCACTCAGATGGAGCACAGCGATGGCATCACCAGCCAGAAAAGCCGTTTTGAAGCGCAGGAAGACGGCGCTTCCGCTTTCGGCGTAATTAAGAACGTCGGCGTTATCAGAGAAGTAAAGGTCCGCGTATACGGTCTTAACTTCCCCCACGGCCTTTCTACAATCCTTGTTGACGGCATGGGCATCGAAAAAAGTCTTTTCATGGGTTACCTTGAATTCGACGGCTGGGGAGAACTTATTTGGAGAAACCCCGCTTACATGCAGGAAGTACGCAACAGGGATTTAAGGATTGTTCCTCTTTATCCGTTTAATACTCCCTTTATCAAATTCGGCGGATTCCTTATCCAGCGCGACGCTGCAAGACCCGGCGGAGACTTCGTCACATACTTCAAAGACGTAGCAGTTATCTACGACTTGGCAGTTCTTGACACAGATCGCGACATCAACGATGAGGCGATTTGGAGCATCATCCAGACCCGCGAAGAAGCGCGTAAAGTTTGGGAAATGGAACGCTTTGGACAGGCACAGGTACTGCGCTATCTGGAACAGCAGAGACAGGCAACCGAGCTTCCGTTTGGAGATCCTGCTCGCAGCCAGGAATAGGTACATAAAAGGTCTTAAAACAGACCTTTCAACGAAGCGCTGTCTGGAAACCAGTTTTTCAGACAGCCTTTTTTTTATAGCGTAAATGAATAAAACAGAAAAAGAAAAAGAGATAATACTTACTCCCGAAAAGAATACCCTGCTTGAAGAGTATGAAAAGTATTCCGAAAGCCGCCATTTGATTGTTAATAAACTAAAAGAAAAGGTAGAAGCGCTGCTTTTAGACCTTGATTCCAGTCCTGTTGTAAACGGCAGAATCAAAAACTTTTCCAGTTACTTCTCTAAATATATACGCTTTTTAAAATCCGGCGTAAAAGAGCCTAAAATTACTGACCTTATGGGCGTAAGAATTATCTGCCCTTTCATCGAAGACCTGCAGGCGGCGGAAAATCTTATCAAAAAGCACTTTAAAATCATAGAACGTGAAGTTAAAGGACACTATAATTTTAAAGAATTCGGCTATGAATCCACCCACCTTTTAATAAGAATTCCACCCCATTTGGTTAAAAGATACGGAAATCCGGGGACAGACATAGCTGAAATACAGATTCGCACAATCCTTCAGGACGCATGGGCAGAAGTTGAACACGAACTTGTTTACAAAGCCGAGTTCTCCCCCTTTGACGAACCGATGAAACGAAAACTCGCCGCCGTTAACGCAAGCCTTTCTTTAGCCGACATCATTTTTCAGGAAATCAGAAGTTACCAGAGAAAATTCACAAAAGAAATGGGAAAAAGACGAGCGAGCTTTTTCCAAAAGATCGAAGAATCGACAGACAACCTATTATTCACCGCCCGGCAGGAGGCAAAAACATCTCTTCCCGTCGTCGAATTGGACAACCCGTCTTCCGATATCGACGACCTTTTGGTAAACGCCCTTTCCGCCCACAATCAAAACCGTTTTAACGACGCAATCAGCCAATACACAAAAATACTGGAACTAAACCCCGACAACATAATAAAATCCATCATATACAAACACCGCGGAATGGCATATTTCGCATGTTCTCAATACGAAGAAGCAATTAACGATTTTACATTATCTCTGGAACTGGATCCCGAATCATACAAAGCCGCCTACTACCGCGGCGTAGTCTACTCCGTACAAAAACAGTACCTAAAAGCGATAGACGACTATACCCTCTCTTTAAAAATCCACCCGTATCAAGCATTCTGTCTTTTCAGGCGCGGTCAGGCATATTTTCACATAAGCGATTTCCCCCAGGCGCTCGCAGACTGCGACAACTCCCTCGCATTGGAACCTGGAAACCAGGCAACAATTAAATTTAAAAATCTGCTTCATGAGAAGCTGCAGATGTAATTTTGATCGAGGCAGGAATCGGACCTGCGACCCACAGCTTAGAAGGCTGTTGCTCTATCCACTGAGCTACTCGACCATTTAAACTATCGTTTAACTTGTAACCTCCTTTTTAAAAATATAAAACAAGGTATCATTTACACTATTTTTCGTCAATAGTGTGCATTCAAAATCATTCAAATTTATCCATTTTCAAAAAAAGTATCACCGCAGTATCACCGCATACTATACATGCGTTTCAACAACAGAGTCTGCTTTTTTATTATCAGGCTCCATCATTTCGCCGCGCAAGAATCGGTCTAACTCTGATTTTGGGACCATTCGGCACCGGGGGCTAAATTTAGCCATCTTCAACCAACCTTCGCGGTACCATCTCGATACCGTTGAACTTGATTTCCCAACAAGAGCACCGAATTCCTTAGTTGTAAAAAACATTCTGCCTTCCAACTCCTGCGGTATTTTTATTAATCCAGGGTTAAAATCGCTCACTAATAACCTCCTTTTTCAATATTTCTACTTCTGCCGCGGTTAAGACAAGACTTTCAAGAGGTGTATTAAATATCTTGTCAAATATCTTCTGCGCCGCTTCCGGCATATTTTTATCAGGTAATAACTTTTTAATATCTGCCTCAGGCTCTGCGAAGTCTCGCTCGTATTTTTCGTTCATATGCTTGCTTAACTCTCTATTTTCGTTATAAGCCATTTTCGCTTGAATGTGCCAATCGAGGTCTATGTTGTAAACACCTGCAATATCAAGTAGGCGGATTATAGCTTCTGCGATTTCTTCTTCAACCGTTCCTTTAACATGAGTTTCGTAATCGTCATTTTTAATCGCTGCTTCTGGGTTATTTTCGTAGGGTCTCCATCCAGATAGTAGTCTGTTTTCCCATTTATCATTCCTATCTGCTTCCGTTGCCTCTGAAAGTTCTGTCACCACAAGCATTAACCTTTCAGGTAAACTGCATGACCTTTTATGAAACCCGTGTTCCTGCGCGATTTTATACGCTTTGTCTCTTAATTCGTTTAAACTCATTCTGGTCTCCAATCCTGCGGCGGTTTACCGAAAGGAGTGCAGGCGCAAATACATGGATATTTTATAAAAGTTTTTGCATGATCATTTAATTCAATTTGTTTTAAGTATGTAGAATATAACTCTTTATACTTTCCATAAGATATAACAAGCCAATCATCTTTGACGAAGTAATATACCGCGTCATTATCTGCCCATTCCTCTCCATATTCCTCTTTATACTGTTCAGGCGTTGTGTATTTATGATGGCAGCAAGAACATTTACTTGAACATAAATTGTAAGTATGTCCACCATTATTACAAAAGCGATTATTATATCTATTCGCACTACAAAAAAAATCTTTGTCAATTTCTGTTAACATTTTCAATCTCCATTTCTTTTAATAATTTATGTATTCCTATTAACTTATGTATCTCGCACAGTTCGTCTATTACCCAATCTCTGAATTCTTGTTCGCTCATATCCATAGCTAGCAATTTACACTGCGCTGTGGTTAGATCGAGATTAATCTGCATCTTCAACCTCCCACGCTTCTACAAGCTCGACTATTTTCGCGGCTTGTTGGCGTTTATTAGTATTAGAAGCAAAATATGACCACTTATTGTAATACTTACAATTAAAGTCATTTCCATCTTGTACACCTATCGGACAATGCTTACATTCTTCTCCTTCATATTCCTGCGTAAAGTATTCGCATAATGGACAAGTATCTTGACAGTCTTCAACCTTTTTATATATTTCATAAGGCATCTCACTTTTCTTTTTAATCTCCGGGTGATCCCTTAAATACCTCCACACCTCTAGGGTGAGTTCTTTAGCTTCTTTTGGGGTTAACATGATTTTCCTCCATGTTCGCAATCAGGATTAACAATCATAAAATTAACAATCATATTCATAAGCAATTTATTTCGATAACTCAATTTATTATATGTAGTTATAAACCATTCTTTTTCCTGCTTCTTTTTTTCTTGTTCTGCATACCATGCCTGCTCTCTTTCCAATCTTTGTTCTCTGTTCATACTTCCTCCGGCGGTAAAAGTTTAATACTGCAATGTGGACAATATTTAGGAAAATCATCATCGGAAAATCCTTCTCTATCCCAATTACCATGTGGCTCTTTTTTACAATCAGGACAAGTTATGTAATAACCAATAGTTTCTGTCCCATTTCCCTGCCACCGCAGATTATCTTCCGTTATTTTAAGTGGGCAGTCGGGGTGTCGGGTGTTTGTATTCAAATAATCGCTGACTTCCATATAAAGGCTTTTCTCTCCATGACAAATAGCTCCTGCGTAACCTTCATGGTCATCATAATCTAACGCTTCGTTGTAACCGCGTAATTGACATTCTCCGCATGACTGCGGCGTTTCTTTTAATTCAAGTATTGCGCTCATGACTGCTCCTCATCGTGGATATTTCCAATAATTTTAATTGAAAATATATCGCCACTAAAAGAATTAAATTCATAGCTTGCGAATCTACAGCTATACCCAACTACACACTGCCTTGATTGAGGATTTATTTTACTATTACCACAATATCCTCTGCTTACCTCAACAATGTCTCCCTCGAATATTTCAATACCATCATCATCTTTTTTACCAGTGCTTTGTCCTATTGTCTTTTCATCAACTTCATAATTAGTCCCATCCAATATTAGGTATCTATCACCTTGTTTGGTTAAATATCCGTATTTCCATCCTTCAAGTGGGAGCATTTTACCACTTCCGTCTGGGTTTTCACTTTCCCAGTATTTTTTTGGTATAAGCTTACCTCGATATAATCGCACAATTATTTCATTACTCATGCTTCCTCCTCCGGCACATAATCGTCAGGCGGGGGTTCGGGTGAGTTGGCACAGAGTAGATAAAAGTTATCAAGATTTCCTGTGTAGGTTTGTGCTATCCATTTTGTTGAATGACCACGTGTAATATATTTATATTTTCGCCACACCGCACCGTTCCACTTCTTCCCTGTGCGCTTTTCGTATTGTTCAGGGGTTTCAAAGTCGGGGATTAGTTTCATTGATCCATGATGATACCCATAAATGGGACATGTCATATCATCTTCAAATAATTCGCTATTATTACCTGTATATAATTCGGCTCCGCATTTTTCACAGTACAGTTTTTTACTCATTTATTTCTCCTTTCTGCCATTAGGCTGTTTATAAAATCTTGAATATCTCTTAGACAATCTACGTCAAAAACTGTTCCATAAACCGTTCCGCTGGCAGTTAAAAAACAATATTTGCGCCATTGTGCATACCATTGAACAAATCCTAAAAGACAGTTAGATGATTTACTTCTAACTTCAAATACTTTTGTTTTGGGTTTTTGCTCAAGCTCTATAAAAGATAAATATTTATATTCTGTGGTCATTTATTCTACCCATGCCCTATCAGGAAGGCTATCGACGATGTTATTAAATTCATCCTCGCTTAAGGCAGTCCAGTCAGGAGTCTCCAATTTATTTGTCAGCCGGATTAAATCGTCGGTTTTGTTTTTGAGTAACATACCTTTTTCGTTTAATTCCGAAACAATGGAAGTAAGACAATCATGTGCTGCTTTAATATCAAAGAATATAACTAACGATGTCATTACTTTTTTATAAAGTCTAAGCAAATCACGCTTTGTTAATCTTTCAAGGCGTTTCATTGCTTCTTCAACAGCCCAATTTTCTTCAATGTCATTTATCATTGCAAAATAATCTTGTTCAACAATGTCAAAACCCAATACCTTTTGTGTTTCACCGAGTAAAGCAACAGTTAGATCATCCCAATTATCTTTTAACTCGGATTCATGCAATGCTTCCCACAAGTTATAAGCGCCGTTAGATATTTCATCAAAGAATGGTTTATATTCTTGATAGTATTCACTTTCTCGATCATTTTCATAACCGTGCATATCGCCGTTTTCTTGTATCTCATAAAGAAATTCCATAATGTCTTGGTAATTAAGAAATTTCAACATCGATTTTTTCCATAATTCATTTGATGATCTTTTCACTTACTCCCCCTTTTCCTTGTAGGTGTAGCCTTAGAACTGATAGAGATTGATTTTAATTTGTCGAAATAGTCTTTTAGTTCTTTATTTTTTTGCTCATTATCTTTTATACATTGTTCATAATCTTTACATCGCATTTTGCAACATTGCGGACTATTTGGATTTCTTTTGCAGTTATTCATTTTGCCTCCATTAATAATTCAAGGTTGTCAAAAATATTGCCCATTACTTCATATTTGTTATTTTTGTGTTTGGACATTCTTATTGCAAATCCTTTTATTCCCATACCCCATCCGCAAGCTTTTTCATGCCATAAAACCATTCCGATATGTTCAATATGATTATTTGCGTATGTGTTTTTTATTATGTCGTTTTCAAAAATCTTCACGCCGTTTTTATCGAGTATGCCTGTGAATTGTCCTACAGTTTCGGGATCGACAAAAAAACTCCCGTCGTCATCAAACCTGATATGATGACCATCTTGTTCGATTATTTCTTTTGGGTAAATATAAGGTTTCCCCAGATTTGATATAATCAAACTACCTTCTAACCATTCGCCGTTATAATTTCGCTTTCCTCGGAAAATAATGTCTCTCATAACTCGCCTCCGTTAAATAAAAAATCTCGTTGTTTTTTAAATAACAAGTTGTAGTATCTGTAATACATAATTTTTAATAAATAATTGATCTTGTCTTGTTCAAGTGGTTTCGCATATCTATTGGGTTTTGGCTTTCTAAAGATACGACAATAGTAACCCCCTTTTCGCCTGTATGATGTACTTCCATCAAATTCATGGAAATAAATAATACCAGCATGTTCTGGAACGTGTTTTTCAGCATCTTCTAAAGAAATACTGTCATGTAATCCAAAATATAATTGCCTAATAAAAGGGCTTTTATGTTCATGCCGTTTTTTCTTATCTGCTTTTAAGTCTGATAATGTTGCCTTTAATTCGATCTCTGTAGCGTAATTGGTTTTTTGAATAACAAGCACATCGCACTCATGCCCTAATGCTGTACAATTAGGAATCACAAATGCTTTGCCTAATTGATATGGGCTATCGTGATATTGAGTAAGCGCGAATATGGCTTTTGTTTCAAAAGGACTGCGCAATTTTATCTCCCCTCAAAGAATTCCGCAAACTTCTCACTGTTATACGCACTGTTTTTCTGCACAATCTCGATTGCCTCTTTGAGCGTGTACTCTTTTTTATCGCAGTTGCTGTTTACAAATTGCTCGCATCCAGCTAAACAAGCACCTGTTATAATCCTGTAGAAATTAATAATCTCTTTGACTTTATAGGACTTGTTTTTATCCAGTGTTTTTAACTTGTCTTTATTTTGTTTTAGGTATTTAAAGTTTAAGTCCGCGATAGCTTGTCTTAGGGTTTTACCATGAGACCAGTATTTACTGTCAGTTACTGTCCATAACACACCTAAGCAAAGAGAGGTATAAACCGTAATTTCTTTTTCTTGGCATTTTATTACTCTTATTTCTTTATATGGCGTGTATATGTTATCTGCATAAACAACATTAGCGTATGTATCGCCGTTCTTTTTACCCCAGTTACTTTTTAATGTAACGGGTAACTGCGCGTCATGGTTTATGTCAAGAGAACCGCCGACTGATTGTAAGACGGGTAACTGCGCGTCATGGTTTATGTCAAGAGAACCGCCGACTGATTGTAAGACGGGTAACTGCGCGTCATGGTTTATGTCAAGATAACCGCCGACTGATTGTAAGACGGGAAACTGCGCGTCATGGTTTAT
>Ga0209755_10001484_pt1 | contig 36151 bp, 32 predicted proteins | sample TergutCo191P1_FD_187301 | JGI IMG/M metagenome (GOLD analysis project Ga0209755, IMG submission 187301) | Cornitermes sp. P1 segment gut microbial communities from Petit-Saut dam, French Guiana - Co191P1 (SPAdes) (version 2) | ecosystem: Host-associated > Arthropoda: Insects > Digestive system... | reverse complement strand
GCGCACCATTGATTCAACATCGCGCCCGACATAACCGACTTCGGTGTACTTTGTCGCTTCTACTTTTATAAACGGAGAGCCCGCGAGTTTCGCAAGACGGCGCGCTATCTCTGTTTTACCTACGCCTGTCGGTCCAATCATTAAAATATTTTTCGGCGCAATATCTTCGCGTATCTCCGGATCAAGTTTTAATCTTCTTACCCGGTTGCGAAGAGCGACAGCGACAGACCTCTTCGCATTTTTCTGACCGACAATATATTTGTCAAGTTCGGCAACAATTTCTCTGGGAGTTAGCTCGAATTTTTTCTCGATTAATTGTTTTTTTTCGTTCATATTAAATACCTAGTTCCTCTAATGTTATTTGCATATTTGTATAAATGCAAATGTTACCCGCAACTCTTAAACTTTTTTCCGCAATCTGGGCTGCGGAAAAAGAGCTTCCTTCAAGATACGCGAGAGCCGCCGCGTAAGCGTAATTTCCTCCCGAGCCGATAGCAAGCGCGTTTTCCGCAGGTTCAATCACATCGCCTGTGCCAGAGATAAGCAGAGTCTTTGAAATATCGGCGACTAACAAGAGCGCTTCAAGACGCCGCAGTGTGCGATCCATTCTCCAGTCTTTTGCCAGCTCAACAGCGGCTCTTGCTAAATCGCCGGAATATTCCTTTAGCTTAACTTCAAATCTGTCAAAGAGCGTAAAAGCGTCCGCGGTAGCTCCGGCGAAACCGCAAAGAACTTTCCCGTCCATGAGGCGGCGCACTTTTCGCGCGTTATTTTTCATGACAGTATTTCCCATCGTAACTTGTCCGTCGCCTGCCATCGCCACCTTACCGTCCTTGCGAACCGCAATAACAGTAGTTGACCTAATCTTCTCATTATCATTCATTTTCTTTTTCCTCACTTTTCATTAAACATTCCGCATTAAGCATGCGGATGCGCCGTATTGTATGTCTTCTTCATCTTTTCAATATTGATGTGCGTGTAACGCTGCGTTGTTGAAATGCTAGAGTGTCCGAGCATTTCCTGCACAATGCGAACATCACATCCTGAGTTAACAAGATGAGTGGCGAAACTATGACGCAGCGCATGAGGATGAATATTTTTTCCTATCCCCGACTGCTCTGCGTAACGTGAAATAATCCAGCGCACTCCCGGAACAGATATTGGATTGCCTTTCCTGTTTATAAATAGCGCCGATTTTTTATCTGGTTTTCCCGCGATTCTTAATCTGGCTTCTCTTTGCGGAAGATAATCTTCTATTGCTTCTTTAGCCTGAGCGGAAAAAAATACATAACGCTGCTTGCCGCCTTTACCGGTGATTTTCGCTTCGTCAAATGATTCGGAAATATCAGACATGTTAAGCGAAACAATTTCGCTTATGCGCAAGCCGGCGCAATACATTACCATAATAAGCGCTTTATCTCTTTCAGGCCACAGTATCCCGGATTTCTCGGGAAGAGAAGCGAAATCCGCCATTTCATTTTCCCATAACACAGCGGGCATTTTTACGGGAGCTCTGATATTTTTTAGCGCATAACACGGATTATCCATTCTTCTTTTGAAACGGTTCATCCAGCGGTAAAAACCGCGTATCGATGAAAGATGGCGGTTAACGCTCGCGGCTGACATATTTTCCGCGCTTAAATCGGCGATAAACTGCTGCACTTCGTACGCTTGAGCGGTTACAACTTCGAATCCGTGATTTTCGCAATAAACGGCATAACGGGTAAGATCATTTCTGTAAGCCTCGATTGTTCTATCCGAACAACCCTTAACAGCTTCTAAATAGTTTAAGTATTCATTAATTATCTTATTCACTACTCACTCCTTACCGCTCATTATCCGTTACTCATTATCAACAGCGTGCAGATAATCACATTCGGGATTTATACACACCTTGTGCGAGCCGTTTTTCTTGTCGTATTTTTCAACCATGAAAAATCCGCATTTGGGGCAGTTCTGTTTTATAGGTTTAAAGTGACTGATAAAATCACAATCGGGGTAATTTGTACAGCCGTAAAATTCTTTTCCCCTGCCTTTAGTTTTCCTTGCGACAATATCTCCCTGACACTTCGGACATTTTGCAAGCGGAATCGATTTTGTATTTCTGCATTCTGGAAATCCGGAACAGGCAAGAAAATAACCAAAACGCCCGAGTTTTTTTAAGAATTTTTTTCCGCATTTTTCGCAGATTAAATCAGTTTCTTCATCTAACGTTCCTTTATATGACTCGACTGTCTTGCTTACTTCATCTACAGTAGATTTAAACGGATCCCAAAACTCTCTAATCATATCAGGCCAGCTGACTTTGTTTTCTTCTACTTCGTCAAGTTTTGTTTCCATTGACGCCGTAAAGTCAGCGTCAACGTAAAGCGGGAAATGTTCAACTAACACTTCAATTATTAATTTTCCGAGCACTGTCGGTACAAGCTGCTTTTTTGATCGCGTAACGTAGTATCGATCCAGAAGAACCGAGATAATCGACGCGTATGTCGAAGGGCGTCCTATGCCTTTTTCTTCCAGAGTGCGGACAATCGACGCGTCGGAGTAACGGGCAGGTCCCTGAGTAAAATGCTGCTCGCTTTTAAATTTTTCAGCTTTTACGCTTTGTCCTGTCTTTAACGCCGGACACGAGCCGCCGCTTTCTTCTTTTGATGAAAGAAGTTTAATTACTTTATAAAAACCTTTATCTAAAAGTTTTGTGCCGCTGATGCGGAATATTCCTTCTTCTTTGCCGGCTATAACTTTTATATCAATGCTTATCGTTCTGCTCTTTGCATTATTCATCTGACTTGAAACAAAACGCTCCCAGATAATCGTATAAAGACGAAGCTGATCTTTAGAAAGAGATTCTTTAATCGAGTCCGGAGTATATTCTGTATATGTAGGTCTTATTGCTTCATGCGCGTCCTGCGCGTTTTTTCCGACAGTGTATTCAACGGCTTTTTCAGGCAGCTCATTAGGATAATTTTTTGAAAGCCATCCTCTTACATCTTCAAGCGCTGTATTGGAAATACGCACACTGTCTGTTCTCATATAAGTAATTAGACCGACGCGGGACGCTCCAATCTGAACGCCTTCGTAAAGCTGCTGCGCAACCTGCATAGTTTTACGTGAGGTGAAACCTAACCGGTTAGCGGCAGTCTGCTGCATTTGAGAAGTTGTGAAAGGCGGTTTTGGGCGGATTGTTTTATCAGTTTCGCGCACATCAGAAACAACGCAATCGCTGTTTTTTATTTTTTCGATAATCGCGTTTACTTCCGCCTCGTTTTTTAATTCCGGTTTGTTATTATTCCATAACACAAGAGAAGCGGTATATGTTGATTTACCGCTTTTAATATCAGCTTCGAGAGTCCAGTATTCATCGGGGATAAAACTGTCTACTTCTTTTTCGCGTTCGCAGATTAAACGAAGAGCGACAGATTGAACTCTGCCTGCGGAAAGTCCGTTCTTAACTTTTTTCCAAAGGAGAGGAGAAAGCGAGTATCCTACAAGTCTGTCTAAAACTCTGCGCGCTTTTTGCGCGGAAACTTTCGCTTCGTCGATCGTCCTCGGATTTAACACAGCGTCATTAACAGCCTGAGGAGTTATTTCGTTAAATGAAATTCTTTCGATGGGAACTGTTTCTGTTTTAGCGACAATAGCGTTGCGAAGATGCCATGCAATCGCTTCTCCTTCGCGGTCATTATCGCAGGCAAGCAGCACTTTACCGGATTTTTTCGCGTCTGTCTGAAGTTCTTTTAAAACTTTCGCTCTTCCGCGTATAGTGATATACTCAGGTTCAAAATTGTGATCTACATCAATCGCGGTTCTAGATTTTGGAAGATCGATCAAATGCCCCATCGACGCTTTAACATTGTAACTGGGACCCAAGTATTTTTCTATTGTTTTAACTTTTCCGGGCGACTCAACAATAACCAGAATTTGTTTTTCCTTTTTTTCCTGTTTCTTTTTTGAGTCTGCTTTTTTTACAGTTTTTTCTTTTGCCATACAATGTCCTTTAGATATCGATTTTTAACAATTCCGCGACAGAGGAAACTAATTCTTCTCTGCCGGAATTAATAACAGTATGCGTTTTTTCCGCCTGCGTGTCATTTAAATTCCATCTTTCAAGTATATCACTTGCCGAATAAATTATTTCAGCTCCGTCATACGCTAATTTGGTTGTCCCTCGTTTATCAAAAAATATTTTTTCTTCGGCGCTGTCTTCCTGCACGCCGCAAGACGCTACCCAGAGATCTTTCCCCTGATCCAGAGCGAATGCCGCTGTGATCAATGCGCCTGATTTTTCCGGCGCTTCAGCGATCAATACGCTCCTTGAAAGAGCGGCAATTATTCTATTCCTCGCGGGAAATGTCCATCTTGCCGGAGCGGTTCCCGGCGGGTACTCAGAAATTATAGCGCCGCCGGAATCCAATATGCGTTTAGCAAGAGGTTTGTTTGATGAAGGATAAATCTCGTCAATGCCGCAGCCGAGAACAGCATATCCCGGCGCGTTCCCGATTAAATTCCCGCGGTGAGCCATTGCGTCAATTCCTAAAGCCAGACCTGAAACAACAGAGATACCCGCGCGTCCTAAGTTGCCTGCGATTTTATAAACCTGCTCCGCTGCTTCGCGGCTTGGTTTTCTTGTTCCGACAATTCCGATTAATGATTTTTCCGGATTGGGGAGCTCACCTCTGTAATAAATCACCGGCGGCGGATCATAAGCTTCTCTTAAAAGAGGCGGATAATCCGGATCAAAATAAGATACCCACTTAATTGATCTCATCGCGCAAATTGTGTCAATACTGCCAGCTCTGTCGCGAGCTTCGCTCATATCCCAAAAATTCTTTAAAGAGCGGTTAATTATTTTTTCTATATCGTTTTTTGATTGTAATAAAAGTTCATCTTCTGTTTTTATTTCTTCCATTAATTTTAATTTCTCAGTCACATGAAGACTTGGTAAAAGAGAAATTGTTAAATCCTGTAATCTTTTATCGTTCATAAATAAACCCCTGCACAGCGTCTCTGTTTATCTGCGCTTCTTCTCTGATAGTATTAAATTTTCTATCCTTTGTTCGTTCGATTATTCTGTCGTATATATCAATCGCGCGGTTGTAATTTTCTGTCATTACATTCGCTCTTGCAAGAACAAACATCGCAGGAATTTCATTCGGAAGAATTTGCAAGTAACGTTCCAGTTGAACAATCGCATCCTGCGCGCGTCCGTCTAATTCAAAAGCGTATAAAACCCCCAGAGCATACATTGGTTTTGTATAAGTGACATCAAGATCAAGCGCGCGCAAATAAGAATTCTCGGCAAGAGTAAATAATTTTTCGCGTTCTATTTGATAGTTAGATGAAAATCCAACAGTTGATTTGGCGACAGATGCCGCCGATACTCCGGTAAGATAATAAAGAACCGGATCTTCTGTATTGTAATAAATCGCTCTTTCAAAAGCTTCCAGCGCGTCATTATGCATATTTCTGTCAGAAAGTCGCAAACCTAATATTTTCCAGTAAACTCCTGTCTGCGCGCCTTCTCTTACATTTCGCTCAATTTGATCTTCATATAAAGCGATCGCGCGGCGCAGTCCGTCTATTGTCTCAGGAACATTTCCGCGGGGGCTGATATCAGCCATGCGTTTTGCCAGTTCTCTGTTTGTTCTTGTGCTGCCTCTTTGATACATAAAATAAATTAATCCGCCGACAGCGGCTAAGAGGAGAACGGCAACAACAAATTCCTTAAATTTTTTCATTAATCCTGCGCCTCTTTGGATGTCAGATTTAATTTTGGAAGATATTTTTTATGATTCTCGCGCAGAATAGATCTGTCTACATGAGTATAAACTTGAGTTGTCGAAAGGTCTGCATGCCCCAAGAGTTCCTGCAAAGTTCTTAAATCCGCTCCGCCTCTTAAAAGAGATGTCGCGAAACTGTGTCTTAACGTATGAATGTGTGAAGAAGCTCCCGCAAGACGCGCCCATTTCGCGTAATTTTTCCATATGCCTTTTCTCGATAAACGTCTTCCTGTTCTTCCGATAAATAACGCGTTGCTTTTATTAATCTTGCCTGCGAGCTCGGGGCGTATACAGCCAAGATAATGAACCAAATGCGCCGCCGCTTTTTTTCCGAACAGCACAATGCGCTCTTTATCGCCTTTTCCTCGGATTTTCGCGGTTCCGTTCTCGATATCAACATCATTAATGTTTAACCTGTTCGCTTCTGTTACGCGCAATCCCGCGGAATAGATCAATTCAAAAAGAGCCCTGTCTCTGATGCCTAACGTTCTAGATATATCGATCATATCCAGAATTTTCTCTACTTCTTCATTATCCATTACATCAGGCAGACGGCTTCTGCGTTTTGGACATTCAAGAAGAGCTGCCGGGTTTTCGTTTACAAGATTTTCATCAAGAGCGAATCTGTAAAAAGACCTTAAAGCTGAAATAGCTTTTGCCGTGGTGCGGGAATCGATATTTTTCTCGCTGCGCCTCATGTTTAAATACGAACTTATAAAACTTGAATCAGTTTCGCTTAACGCTGTTTCTTCGGTTTCAAGAAACTCCATAAACTTTTTTATCTCAAATTTATAACATTCTTTAGTAAGAAAACTGAGCCGTTCTACCGCTATTAAACGAGAGCAATATCTTTTTAATAGGCTGTTTTTATCCAATTAATTACTCTCCGCCGCATCATGGAAATTATGATTTCGTATAACAGCCGGAACATCCAAATCTTCCTGATAATTTTTTGGAGGTAAAAATGAAAGATAATCCGGCCGTCTGGTTCTTTCTACCATGCGAACATATTCATTATAATCAATGAAATCGGTTTCTAATCTCTTCTCAGGAGCCGGCTGTACCGCAGGCGCGCTGCTTGTGCCTTTAAAACCTGTCGCGATAACAGTTACCTGGATGCTATCTTCAAAATCCGGATCATTGCGGATACCTTGAATAATATTAACATCAGGATCGCATTTTTCTTTAATCATTTTTATAATGTTCTGAACTTCAACAAGAGTCATTTCGCCGGGACCGACAATATTTATTAAAACATCCGTCGCTCCGTTAATGTTAGAATCTTCTAAAAGCGGATTATCTATCGCGTTTTTTACAGCGTCAAGCGCGCGGTTATCGCCGGAACCGATACCGATACCCATAAGAGCGTCTCCCTTGCCTTTCATGATTGTTTCCACATCGGCAAAATCGGTATTTTGAAATCCTGTTTTTGTAATGAGCTCGGAAATACCCAGCACTCCTTTACAGAGAACTTCATCAGCTTTTTTATACGCATTATCTAAAGTTGTTTTATTATCAACTATTTTAAATAAATGCTGATTAGGAATTACGATTAACGTATCAACCTCTTCACGTAACTTCGCAATCCCGGCTTCCGCGAGTTTCATTTTGTATCTGCCTTCAAATTCAAAAGGAGTTGTAACTACGGCAACTGTAAGCGCACCCTGCTGTCTTGCAATCCTTGCGATTACAGGCGCTGATCCTGTCCCTGTTCCTCCGCCCATTCCGGCTGTAACAAAAACCATGTCCGCTCCATGCAGAGCTTCGGCAATCGCGACACTGTCTTCTATCGCGGCTTTTTCTCCTTTATCGGGGATTCCGCCGGCGCCTCTTCCGCCTGTCACTTCGCCTCCGATCTGCACCTTTATTTTAGCTTTGCTTTTATTGTAAAGGTCCTGAATATCGGTGTTAGCTGCAATAAATTCAACGCCTTTCATCTTTTCTTCGATCATGCGATTAAGCGCGTTGCCTCCGCCTCCTCCTGCGGAAATAACCTTGATAACCGCAGGAACATCTTTTATATCCGCGTGGTATTGCCTGTTTTCGGCAATAACAGCGGAAGACTCCTGCGGTTTAAATTGAATTACCTGGGATTTTGCCCTTGTAACTTCCGAATCATCATTTTTGAAACTCGGATCCGGCGCGATTTCACTTACCGCTAAAACATTCATTCTCATATCCCCCCCGATTTTTATCTTTAATTAACCGATGTTAAAACATTATGTTTTAAAACATTTTGTTTTAACACTGAATTAAAAAAATTCATCTTTTAACCACGTCTTTAATTTACTGATAAGCGCGGTATTTTTCTTGTCATTCTGGCGCAATTCGCCGGCGCTTTCGTTTCTGTCCAAACCGGCGCGTCTTTCACCTTCCAGCGCGAGCCCGATAACGGTAGCCATCGCAGGATTTCTGTAATCTTCTACTAATCCACCAATCTCCTGCGTAGGAATTGTATTTCCGATCCTCGCCGGAAGTTTTAGTATATAATTAGCTAACTCCACAACACCCGATAACTGCGCTGTTCCTCCGGTCAGAACCACGCCTCCGCCTAACGGACGCGATAAACTCAATGTATCAAGATGTTGTTTTACTAATTTAAAAATTTCTTCCATTCTCGGTTTAATGATTGCAAGAATCTGCGATCTTGGAATTTGCACAGGCGCTCTTCCGCCGACGCCCGGCACTATCACATAATCATCCTCATCTAATAATTTTTCCCAGCAGCAGCCGGCGTCGATTTTTATTTTTTCGGCGTTATCATTGGAAATATTTTTTATAATGGAGATGTCGCTTGTTACTTGAGAGCCTCCCGCCGGAACTGTATATGTTGAATACGGAGTGCCGTCGACATAAACAAGCACATCGGTTGTGCCTCCGCCGATGTCGAGTAACACAACACCGAGATCCATTTCTTCCTGCGTAAGAACAGCGCGGCCTGCCGCCAATGTTTGTAAAATAAGTTCGCTCACGCGGAATCCTGCTCGATTAACGCATTTAACAAGATTTTGCATGCTTGTTACGGTGCAGGTTATTATATGCACTTCCGATTCTAGACGCACTCCGATCATGTCCAAAGGATTCCTTATTCCTTTTTGGTCGTCAACTTTAAAGTTCTGAGGAATTACTTCCAGTATTTGTCTGTCTGTCGGTATTACAACGGCTTTCGCGGCTTCAATTACGCGTTCAATATCTACTTGAGTAATTTCTCTTTCACTTTTATCTTTTTTCTTTCCTGTAACCGCCACTACTCCGCGCGAATTAATTCCGTTAATATGATTACCGCCGATACCTGTCCAGCAATCGCTTACCTCTACGCCGCTCATCATTTCCGCGTCATCAATCGCGGCGGAAACTGCCTGAAGAGTCGCTTCAATATTAACTACAACGCCTTTTCTTAAACCTGTGGACGGACGCGCTCCGACGCCGATAATGTTTATGCCGCCTTCAGCGGTGCATTCGCAGATAACCGCGCGCACGCATGTCGAACCTATATCAAGCGCTGCTATAATATTATTACTCATAAGGATCTCTCCTTTATTTTATATGAACCCATTCCGGATCTAAAATCGATTTCCTGCGGCTTGTTAATATCGTTTTCGAAAACGTTAAGCATAAGAAGCGTATACCTTAACATATCCTCCGTTAAATTATTTTCTACTCTTACTTTTATCGAGCTGTGAACCGGATACAATACAAGATCATAACCATCCCAAGTTTTTCTCTCAATTTTAATTTCGGAAATTGCAGATAACAGTTCAGGCGATGTTTCAGCTATTCTGCTTAAATTTTCTACAAGCGGAATAAGAGCCGCGGGAAGATGCATGCCAAGACGCGGATTTTCGATTCCGGAAATAACGGGAAAATTCTCTTCTAATGATTCACCGTCTCCTATTTTAAAAAATACTCCGTGTCTGTCAATAAAAATAGGCGCTTGTTTTAAATTGTCGTTTGTCAAAGCAAAAGCCGAAGCTGTGCGCGCTTTAAGGTGAATTGATAATTTATCGGGGAAATGTTTATTTACAGCAACGGACTCAACAAGTATATGACCTGATAATAACCCCTCAATTTTTTTAGCGTTAGTTGAAATATACGATGAATTTTCGTCTAACAGAGCAAGTGAAAGTATTTCCGCGCGGTGAAGAGCGGAGAATCCGTGAATCTCAACAGAAGAGAACGGAATAAACGGGCTTACGCCGAATAACCAAATGAGCTGAACCGTTAATATGACAGCAGCAATTATCAGAAGACGTTTTAATCCCTTCTCTATTTTAACCGTGGATTTTTTCTTCGCGAATAATTCATCCGTCTCTGTGTTATAAAACTCAGTACTCATTTACAGTCTCCGTATCTAAAACTAAGCTTTCATCAGCTTTATTCTTTCTTGCAACATTTGTAATTAATCCAGCGCAGATTAATGTCGTTAAAAGCGATGATCCTCCGGCGGAAAAAAACGGAAGCGGAATGCCTGTCGCAGGAAGAGCGCCGGAAACAACCGCAATGTTTAGCAGCGTTTGCGAAACTATAGTCGTCGTTAAACCGGCGGCAAGCAGCCGCTTAAAAACAGACTGGCTGTTTAACGCCGCTTTATATCCAAGCACCGCAAAAACCGCTATCAACGCGATAAATAATAAAATGCCGATGTAACCTGTTTCTTCGACATAGGAAGAAAAAATAAAATCAGTATGAACTTCCGGAATACTCGCTAATTTTCTTGTTCCTTCTCCGATACCTTTCCCGAAAAATCCGCTTGCGACGATCGCGTCTCTGCTCGCGTTGAGCTGATATCCTGCGCCGGTCGGATCCCAGTTTGGTCGCAGGAAGCTGATAAGACGTTTAACTCTGTGCTCTTTTGTAAAAACTAAAAGCGCGGAAACAGGAATCATCACTGTAACCGCCATGATAAAATATCTGTAGCGGATACCCGCAAGATAAAATATAATCATTGCGTTTAACAGAATAAAAATCCCTGTGGAAAAATTATTCTGCATACAGATAAGACCGAAGAAAATGCAAATAATAAATATCGGAGGTATTAAGCTTCCGAAATTTGAAAGCCTGTCTGATCTTCTGTCAAGCTGATGAGCAAGATACAAGGGAAGAATAAATTTTACCATTTCCGAAGGCTGATAAGAAATTGGACCGATTACTATCCAGCGCGACGCGCCGTAACGCTCAACGCCAATCCCTGGAACTCTTGTTAAAATACAAAGAACCGCAGTGATAATAACAAAAGGCATAATAAATTTACGCAGCGTTTCAAGATTCACGCGCGAAAAAATAAAGAAAGCCGCTAACCCTGCAGCTCCGAAAAATATCTGCTTATTAATAAAATAATTTCCATCAAAGAAAAATTTATCAGCGAAGAAATATGATGATGAGTATAGAGTAACTAGTCCTAATCCTAATAAAAGGATAACGCAGAAATAGAGCATATGAACTGTCGTGTTTTTTCCTTTCTCTCTTTCTACATCAAACTGATACATAAAATTCCTTACTGAATTTTCAGCGTTGATAACGCTATAATTGTGAATAATCCGCCTAATATATAAAAGCGAATAACCGTTTTCTGTTCTGACCAGCCCATCATTTCGTAATGATGATGAATAGGAGCCATTTTGAAGACTCTCTTTCCTGTTAATTTAAATGATATAACTTGTATTATTACTGAAGCTATCTCCAACACGAACACTCCGCCAATGACAAGCAGCAGAATTTCTTTTTTGGTGATTAATGAAATAACCGCTATAACTCCGCCTAACGAAAGCGAACCGACATCTCCCATAAAAACTTCTGCGGGATAAGCGTTAAACCAAAGAAATCCTACGCATGCTCCGGCTGCGGCTAAACAAAAAACTGTTAACTCACCGGCTTCGGGAATATACGGTATGCCCAAATATTCAGAAAAATCGATTCTTCCGGTTATGTAAGTTAGAATAGCAAGAGTAAGAAAAACAATTATTAATAAACCCGCTAACAATCCGTCCAAACCGTCGGAAAAATTTACAGCGTTTGATTCGCCGACAACAAGAAGAACCGCAAAAGGAATCCATACCCAACCCATATCAAAAACAGGGTCTTTAAAAAACGGAATATAAAGCGCTGTTGTTTTTTCATCGCCGGTAAAATAAATAATTAGAACTACCGCAATCGCCACGGCGAATTGTCCGGCTAATTTAGCCAATACAGGCAGACCTGCGGAATTCTTTCGCGTAACTTTTAAATAATCGTCGATAAAACCAATTATGCCGAACGCAAGAAACGCGCCCATCGTAATCCATATAACCCTGTTCTGCAGATTTCCCCAGAACAACATAGCGATAACTACAGCCATGATAATAAATATTCCGCCCATAGTCGGAGTTCCGCTTTTTACTAAATGAGTCTGCGGTCCGTCTTCGCGCACCGACTGACCGATTTTTAATTTTCTTAAATATTCGATTATTTTCGCGCCGAAGATAAAACAAATAAGCAGAGTTGTAAGAGCGGCAAAAGCGCTTCTGAATGTCAGATAACCAAAAACGCGAAAAGGCGTAAAAATGCTGTATAACAACTCTATCAGCTCATAAAACATTATATTCCTCCGTTAACCTTTCAAGAGCGCAGCCTCTTGAGCCTTTTAACAGCACAAGATCGCCATGTTTCACATAACTGCCCAAAACGTCAGATAATTTTTCAATTTCATTTGTATAAAAAAACTCTTTACCGTTATCCGCAAGACATCTGCCTGCAGCTTCAATATTTTTCCCAAAAAGAAATACTATTTTTGCCGCTGATACTGAAAGAATAAATCCGAGTTTTTCATGTTCTTTCGCCGAGCTTTCGCCTAACTCCAGCATGTCGGCAATCACATAAATTTTTCTTCCCGGCCATTCAACAGAATCGCAGAACTCAATGCTTCTTGCGGTTGACTCAGGATTCGCGTTATAACAATCGCGTATAACAGTCGTCTTTCTGTTTAAAATTTCCAATCTTCCGAAAAGCGGCTTAACTGACTCAAGCCCCTGCTTTATCGCCTTAGCGCTGATATTAATTTCTTTTGCAATCGCTACCGCCGCCATTGCGTCTTCAAAATTATGTTTCCCGGGCAGCGCAAAATTAATTTTTTCTCCCGCCCATTTAATCTCTGTTCCCTCAAGACCAAGACTTCGCGCTCCTTCAAATTCTTCAAAACAGTCAGCGTCAAAATATTTAACTTTCGATCTGATACCCTGCGCGAGATCTTCAGCGAACTCGTCGCTTTGCGGGATTAACGCAGTGTCGTCTTTTTCTAAATATTTATAGATGCATTTTTTTTCTTCAACTATTTTTTCTTTACTGCCGAAATATTCGATATGAGCGGAACCTATGTTTGTAATAAGCGCGATGTTTGGTTTTAAAACTTCGGTAATTTCGGAAATTTCGCCGGGTCTGTTCATTCCAAGTTCAAAAATTCCTACTTCGTGATGATCTCTTACTTCAAATACAGATAATGGAAGACCTGTTTCGGAATTTAAATTACCTTCGTTCTTAATAACCTTTTTTTCGCAGGAAATAATCGCGGACGCTATTTCTTTTGTCGTAGTCTTTCCTGACGATCCAGTTATCCCGACTTTTAAAATTTTTGTAAATTTCTTTAGGTATATCTTAGCGCTGTCCTGTAAACCTTTCAAAGTATCAGGAACAGCAATTAATTCTTTTCCGGTTTTCTTTGCTATACTGTTAAGATTAAAACTTTCTATTTTAGAAGCGTCTACCATCGCGGCGGACGCGCCGCAGTTAAACGCTGTTTCAACAAAATTATGCCCGTCGTTTCTTGTTCCTTCCAGCGCGATAAAGAGCGCGCCGTTTCTTACGTTACGCGAATCAATCGCGACAGAAGAAAAATATTTATCGCCTGATGAATAATTTAAATGACGCGCGCCGAGAGCTTTGGACAATTCGGCGATGCTAAATAAATTAGTACTCATGCCCCTTCCCTCCCATAATTCGAACCTGCATATAATACTCAGGCGGTATCTTTTGTAAATCGAGCTGGTTACGCGCAACGCGATCGATTCTCTCGGGAGACGAATACTCGCTGATCCCCGCGATCAATTTTTTATTGCTTTCGATCCATTCTTTCTGCGACTGTTCAAGACGGACTAATTCTCTGGAAAGATTCTGATATCGGTTTGCCTGCCAGATTAGAAGACCAAGAAGAAGAGGAATTGTTAAAACAATAAAGTATAACAGTAAATACTTTTTAATCATTGCAATCCTCGTCTAATATTTTTTCAGCGGCGCGGAATCTCGCGCTTCTGGAAGGCGGATTTCGCTCAATTTCATCTTTCGACGGTGTAATGCCTTTTTTTGTAAGCAGATTAATTGAGCGTCTTCCGCTGCATTTGCACACAGGCGCTTGTTCCGGGCAGGTACAGTTTCTATTCAATGAACGCATAAAATTTTTAACGATGCGGTCTTCTAATGAATGAAACGATATCACTCCAACCTTCCCCTCAGGTTCGAGCACCCTAAACGCCGTTTCAAGGAGCGATGGGAGCTTTGTAAGCTCTCCGTTTACGGCGATTCGCAGAGCCTGAAAAGTTCTGGTCGCCGGATGAATCGGTCCGTGCCTGTAAGAAGCAGGCACAGCTCTATAAACTAAATCAGCTAACGCCGATGTAGTTGTAATTGAAGATATTTGTCTTTCATTAACGATAAGAGAAGCAATCCTGCGGGAATATCTTTCTTCGGCATTACCGTAAATAAGATCGGCTAACTCGCGCTCGGGAAGACGCGCGATTAAATCAGCGGCGGTAACTCCTTTAGAAGCGTCAATACGCATATCCAGTTGTTCGTCTTTTTCAAAACTAAAACCCTTGCCGCTTTCTTTATAATGAAAAGCGCTGATTCCAAGATCAAATAAAATAATGTCGGGACGTTTAAACTCCGAAGGATAGTCCGCGAAAAAATCATGAGACCAGCCGTGATAAAAATGAACGCGGTCTGAAAATTCTTCCAGGCGTTTCTTCGCAATTTTCAAAATCTCACCGTCAGCGTCTATACAAATTATTTTTAATTTCGGAAACTTTGAAAGAAAAGCAAAACTGTGTCCGCCTTCTCCCGTATTAGCGTCTATCATCAGCTCGTTTTCTTTCGGAGAAAGAATATTTAAAATTTCATCAAGAAGAACAGGGGTATGACAAAAATTTTTCATTCCTGCCCTCTCTTTGGAAACAGCGAAACATTTCCGTCCAATTTTTTCAGCGCTTCTTTCGCGGCAAGCTGTTTCTGACCGCTGAACGACGCGTACTCATCGTTCTTCCAAATTTCCAAATGACCGTCGATACTAAGCAGCAAACATTCTCTTTCTAATTTCGAAAATCTCGCGTACGATCTTAACGCGACAGGAACAGGAATACGCCCGGATTTTTGATCAATTGCCGCGGGTCTCGCCGGCGCCTCAATATGGTATCTTAACGCTTCTATTTCTTCATAGCTAAGCCTGGATTTTAAATTATCAAGGGTTTTGAGAAAATTAATATATACAGAGTCAGACATTATTAACACGCAATGTTCCAGCCCTTGGGTGATTACCAGATTCCCTGTATATTGATCACGCAAAGAGGCAGGGATGACTACGCGTCCTTTTTCATCAAAAGTGCTCTCAAATGTCCCAGTTTGTAGTTCAAAATCCACTAGTTTCCCCGAATAACAATTTTATGTCACTATATGACACCTTCAGAATATCAGATGTATAAAACATAAGTCAACAACTATTGATAATATTTTTTCTAAAAATTTGACTTTTTTTTGTTTTTTACTATACAATCATATAGTAAAACAGTATAATTGCTTGAATTTAAAGCATTAGGTATGATTAGCCATGCAAATAAACGAATATTTTATCGTTTTCCCGGAGGGCGATATACAAGAAATTCAAGGGCGGCTGCCGTTTAACAGCCTTGTCGACATGAACGGAAATGTCCTTTACCCTCCTCTGCCGACCAACAAAATGATAGTTTTTAAAGTAAAAGGGATTAAAATGAATGAAAAAACAGGAATAAGCGAGACTTATCATTTTTTGGAATTAGCCGGCGCGGAAGAGTTAAAAGAATATCTTTAAAGAGTGAGTATGAATAATATTATCGGTATAAGGAATGAGAGCACACTGCATCGGACATTAAAATATCAATACATAGGTAAAGGCGGAAAGAGCGAGGTTGAGGTCGGCGAGTATGTCGCGGACGGCGTGCGCAAAGACGGAGAATATATCGAGGTTCAAACGGGAAGTTTCGCGCCGCTCAAAAAAAAAGTAAAAGAATTCGCCGCTGCCGGAAAAGTGCGAATCATCCATCCCATCGCCGTTATGCGGATAATCGAAGTTTATAACACTAACGGAAAAATGCTTTACAGGCGAAAAAGCCCGCTGCGCGGCACTCTTTGTAATTTATTCGACGCTCTCGTTCACGCTCCCGAGCTGCCGCTTTTAAAAAACGTTACTATAGAAGCAGTCCTTGCCGACATTACGGAAAAACGCCTCAAAGACGGCAAAGGCTCAAAGCGGCGCAAAGGAATCAGCAAAAAAGACAAAGAACTCACTAAGTATCATGAAAGCGTGATTTTTTCAAAACCGAAAGATTACTTGGCTTTAATTCCATTTAAAAAAAACGAAGAGTTTACGGTTCTTAAACTCGCAAAAGAAGCGAAAATAAAAACCGACATGGCAAGAAAAATCCTTTATGTGCTTACAAAAATAAAAGCAGTAAAAAGAACCGGTAAGAAAGTAAATGCATGGGTTTACGTTATTAACACAAGAGTAAGAAATTAAAATAAAGATTTATCATTTAAACAGCGCTTCTTCAATTTCTGCCGCGGTGGATAACTTTAAAATCCTCGCAGCGAGATCTGCGGCTTGCTTTACGCTGATTCCGGCGATGGCTCGTTTTACCGCGGCGACAGAGGCGGCTCCCATGCTGAAATTGCGCAAACCTAATCCTAAAAGAGCCGGTAATGCGGCTGTATCGCTGCTAAGCTCTCCGCAGATTGAAACGGGCTTTCCTGCATCATTAAAAACACTGACAACTTTTTTTATTAAAGCGAACATCGAAGGATGATACTGACTGTAATAATCTTCTACCGCGCTGTTCAACCGGTCTGTGGCGCAAAGATACTGACAAAGATCGTTCGAGCCGATGCTGGCAAAATCAATCTCATTTACAACGCGTTCACAGATAAGCGCAATAGCAGGCACCTCTATCATTATTCCGATTTTATATTCATTTACTTTAATATTATTTTTTATTAAATCGTTTTGAACTTCGGCGATTATATTTTTCGCTTTTCGGATATCTTCGATAGATGTAATCATCGGAAGCAAAAGATATAGATTACCGTACACAGAAGCCCGCAGAGCCGCTCTTATTTGCGTTTTAAAAATTTCGGGATTATTAAAACAAAATCTTACTCCCCGGTTTCCTAAAAAAGGATTATCTTCGTGTTTAAAATCAATAGATGAAATCATCTTGTCCGCGCCGATATCAATTGTTCTTAAATAAACAGGCTTGCTGCCGAAACTTTCCAGCGCTTTTTTGTAAGCTGTAAACTGATCTTCTTCGGCAGGCAGATTTTTATTTTGCATATATAAAAATTCCGTTCTGAATAAACCTACAGCGTCTGTATAGCTTTCGGCTTTTAATTCCTCATCGTTAATGCCGGAAATATTTAGACCTATATCGATTTTTACTCCGCAGGAAGTGCGCGCTTTAATGCCCCTGAAATTTTCCGCATCCTTTCTGTCTTTTAAAAAAGAATTTCTTTTTTCTTTATATTCATTGATGGTTTCGTCATCCGGGTTAAGAATTACGATTCCCTCTCCGGAATCTACCGCTGCTGCCTGCCCTTGCTTAACAGATTCTAACAACCCTTTAATACCCATAACCGCGGGAATTCCGTAACTTTTAGCAATAATCGCGGTATGCGAAGTAATGCCTCCTTGTTCTGTTAAAATTGCAAGGACTTTTTCCCGGTTAAGACCTGCGGTATCGGAGGGTTTTAAATCAATTGCGGCAATAATAACCGGTTCTTTTAAATTAGAAAGATCAGGGTTTTTCTGCCCGTACCATATTCTAAGAAGAAGAGCGCGAACATCGCCGAAATCCGCGGCGCGTTCTGAAATTAACGGATCGGGAGTTTTGCGTAACACTCCCATAACAGTTTCATATACTTGATAAATTGCCCAGTCGCCTGACCATTTTTCGTTTAAAATTCTTGCGGGGATTTCTTCATTAATGATAACATCATCGACGATTTCTTTCTGCGCGTCAAAAATAGCGGCTTTTACAGGATCGATTTTTTCCATCGACCAGCGGATTTTTTCAAGTTCAGTTAATGCTTGATTTTTTACATCATAGTAACGGGCAAGATGAGAATGCGCCTCGCCTTCGATGGTAAAGTTTTCGAAAGGAACGACAGATTTTTCACTATAAATAAATATATTGCCTGCCGCAAACCCGGGAGCAATACCTTTTCCATGTAATTCCATAAAAATAAAGGCTGCCTATAGGCAGCCTCTCATTATCTTACCAGCCGTCTACCATGTCATCAGGATCGCGGTGACGTTCGGAGAAAAGGTCAGTCTCGGCGCGAAGATCATCAAAGTAGATGTAATAACTGCCGCGCGCTTCCAACGGATGGCAATCGACACGGAAACCCATTATCTTGATTCCGTAGTTGCCGCTATGATGATAGCTTCTTTGAACAACGCCGTTAATTCCGTCTTCCGGAGCCGGCGGAATGGGAACAACAAGTTTCTGCCAGCCCATGAAGTTTAATTTTCCCATGTGGAATTCATAATATCTGCCGAAGAAATCCTGAATAATCAAAACTAATTCGTGATTAAAGTTACGGCCTGCAACCCATACAGAAACAGTCTTTGTAATACCTTCGATTGGTATAGGGCGCGTAGGATAAATCATGAAAGTGCTGTAACCTCTGCGAAGAAAATCCACTCTTGTACCTAATACATGATAATCCGCGATATTTAAATTCTCTTCTTCAGGAATAGGTTTCTTTGCCGCAGGACCGGCGGGTCTGTCTTTATTTCCGCCGAACAATCTGGATGTTGTATATCCTTCGTCGCTGGACATTGAGGATCTCCAAAAACCTTCATGCTCAAACTTATCAACAGAAACCTCTTTGATGAATTGCTGAGCAGTATCAATACCGATCATACTCGCATCGGGTTCTCCAACCTGAGAGTACGCTATCGCACCGATACTCAAGATTAAAGTAAAAATTAGAAACTTTTTCATATATACTCCTTAATTTCCCCAGAGTTCATTAACATAATCCGGATTAGCAAGATCATTACCATCAAACAGATTTTCCAATACGTCGGTTAATACTTTTAATTGCTTAAAGTAGATATAGAAATTATCTACTCTCTCGACAGGCTGCGTCCATATTCTAAACTTAACAAAACGTAAACCTGCGTATGAAGGTATTGTCGGTCTTGCTTGACGAATGTTTGTAGGAATATTAATGCGGAGGTTGCGCCATCCGACATAAGAAATATCACCGAGCTTGAGAGTATGAACAACGCCGCGGTAATCGCGTAAAAATATTTCAATATAATATTTAAGATTTGCGCCCCAGACCCACATATCAAGATTAGTTACTCTGCCGGGAATAGGAATTTCAAACGGGGTCTCTTCAGAATCATCTTTTAACACAGGATATAAATCGATCCAGTTATAACCCTGTCTGTCAAACTTTCCGTGAATGCCAAAACTTCTGGTTCCTTCCGAAGGTCTATATCCGAAAACGGAAACCGGCCATGCGTCAACAAACATGGTCTTTGGAAATTTATCTACGTTACCGTTACTGTCTTTTACATCCTCGCCGTTTTTATCTCTAACCGGTGAGATAAATCTGCTGGCATCTGTTTTCCAGATATAAGGAGCGTCATCAGCTCCATTAAAAGTTTCCAGAATATGTGTCTCAAAACTGACGAAATCGTCCTCTAAAGAAAATCCCGGAAATACCGTTATGCATGCCCATACAATCAGGCAAATTATCTTGAAACTGCCGTGTTTCATTCTTAACTCCTTATATAAAGCCTTATTTCAATTATATTTGTTTAATAATTCCTTGTCAAGAATCATGAATTAATTTGTCAATATTAACTTGATTCCCGTAATTTACGCAATAACGCTTTATCCTTTTTTTTATTATCGGATATTATGAATCTAGAATTAATCTCTCCGGTTTTGGAGCCGGATTCAAATAATTTAACAGCTTGATAAACCTGCCCCAGCGGCGAATCATCGATAATTACCGCGGCACTTGAAATCGACATAGAAGGATCAATCCAAGAATATAGAAGAATCGGTGTTTTTTTATTATTTTCAAGGAATTCTGAGCCTGCGCCTACCATAACTACGCATGAAATGTCAGGATTTGACACAAATTCGCTATAATTATTGTAAAATATTACTTCCGGCGGATTTTCATTTCGATTTATACCCTGATTAAATGCTTCTTTTACTTTTGAATCGAATGAATTATATAAATTTGACTCTAAAAACACAATAACTTGGTTTTTTTGACCTTGATTTACATCGAATTCTTCATTTTTCGCAGGCGGAAGCTGAAAAAACGCGGCAATATTGCCGATTTTAAAAAAATCCGCTTCGATATTTGTTTTATATTTGAATAAATTCGCAGTTTCCAAGTTAGATGAATCAATTACGTCATTTTTATTGCGTCCATCCAGAATTATTACATTAATATCGGGATTCTCCTTATGATATAACTTTGCCGAAGAAGTGAATCTCAGCGGAAACAGTACGCAATACGGCGCAGCAGAAATACCGGATACAGAATACGGAACCAAATCATCGCTGATTTCATTGCTGACAGGCACTATTTTAACATTACGGAATAAAAGCGCGGTATTACGGTTCAACTCCCGCTCAAGCCTCTTTTCACCGTAGAGCTCGATAAACGTTTCATCAGCTACGATAAGCACGGGAGCGCGTTGTTCAAGAATAAAAAAAGGAATAAAAAGGAGGAGTAATAAGAGAGCGAGAATAATAAAAGTCCTTTTTAATTTTTTTCTCATGATGACATTATTTTCTAGATTTCATTATAAAACAATAAGGCTTAAAGGCAGCTGCTGAGTTAGCTGCTGACTTAGCTGCTGGGTTAGCTGCTGACTTAGCTGCTGACTTCTTGACTAAAAAACATAAAAATGATATAATCTTACAATGATTAGAAAAACCGCCATTTTAGGCATATTAAACACAAAACTTAAAAAACTCGCTCTTGCAATGGTCCCACTTGCATTTATCGCATGTCAAGAGCCAAACAACAATAATGGTAACCAAGGCCCTATATACTATGATGACATCGTAGAAAGGTCAGCCCACGCAGAAACAGTGATAGGCAACTTCAAAACTAACTGCGAATTTAATGCAAATACAGGCACTACTACTATGAGCTCATTAAGTAATACATTAAATATGAGTAGAGAAGGCCATATGGATATCATCAAAGGTTTTTCCCAAAATTACACACACCACGAACTTGATAGTTATAACAACCGTATGATAGTAATCATCGATGACACGCTTTATTCTTGGTATTTAAAGTTTGGCAAAAACATCGCCATGTTACCCCTTGATATACTTGATAAACAATAAAAATTGTGGTATAATTATATCGTTGACTAGACGGCGGGCCAGCACCCCGTTGTAACCGCGATGCTATACGCGGGTCGAACACTTGGCAAAGGGTGTTGTCACGATATTTCCAAGGTGTACAATGCGACGTTGAAGCAGGGGAACTAGCGCAAGGTACAAGTTGTGAACCATGTCAGAGGAGGAATCAAGCAGCATTAAGCGACATCGCGCCTGTGCAGCAAGACCACTTCTGCCGAGCCGCTTTCTAGATTTTTGGGATATCGTGCACGGTTAATCTAAAAAACTTTATTAAATTCAATTACGCAGCCGGGGACAGTGATAAGCGGAACATTATCTTCTCCTGCGTAGTTATGATAAATGTATCTGCCGTTTTCGTATTCTAATGCGGTGATTATCTGTTCTTCCGGGTCTATCATCCAGTATTCACTGACACCGGCTTTTTCGTATAGATTGAATTTTGTGACCATATCATGAGAGCGGTTAGAAGATAAAATTTCTATAATAAATTTTGGAGCGCCATTGTAACTTTTTTCTTTTAATTTTGACTGGTCACAGGCGAGAAAAATATCCGGCTGTACAAGCGTGTATTTATCACCCTTTTCAAACAAGGGATACACATCAAAAGGAGCGATGATTGGTTTGCAGTCTGAACTTTGTAATTTTTCTCTTAATTGAGAACCAAGAGCAAGAAGCACACTCTGATGTTTATATCCCGGAGAACTCATCGCGTATTCAGAGCCAAAGATATACTCAAACCGAGGTTCTTCCAGAGACCTGACAGGAGTTACTTCATCATCTAATTTTAACGCCGCCTGCATACGTCCAATTATAACATTAATATTCAATTAATTCCATGTTAGCTGCTGGGTTAGCTGCTGCCTTAGCTGCTGCTGACTGCTTGATCAAAGACGCGAAAAACAGCTAATATAGAAAAAAATCCATTATTAGGAGAAATAAAATGACGAGTTATAAAGAGTTAGGTCTTGTGAACACGAAAGACCTTTTTAAAAAGGCGATTTCAGACGGATACGCGCTTCCTGCGTATAATTTTAATAACATGGAGCAGATGCAGGCTATTATTCAAGCTTGTGTCGAGACAAAATCACCGGTAATTTTGCAAGTTTCTTCAGGCGCGAGAAAATACGCTAACCAGAATATTCTACGCAACATGGCTCGCGGCGCTGTCGAGTACGCTCACGAGCTTGGCTGCGATATCCCCATCGTTCTGCACTTAGACCACGGCGATTCATTCGAGATTTGCAAGGATTGTATCGAGACCGGATTTTCTTCGGTAATGATAGACGGATCGCATCTTTCGTATGACGAGAATGTCGCTTTAACAAAAAAAGTCTGCGAGTTCGCTCATTCGCAAAAAGATTATGTAACAGTCGAAGGAGAGCTTGGAGTTTTGGCGGGAGTCGAAGACGATGTTTCTTCCGAAGTAAGCCATTATACGCAGCCCAGTGAAGTTATCGACTTTGTAAATAAGACCAAGGTTGATTCTCTTGCAATCTCAATCGGGACAAGCCACGGAAGAGCGAAGTTTAAACCGGAACAATGCACAAGAGACGCAAACGGTATTTTAATTCCGCCTCCGCTGCGCTTCGACATTCTCGAAGAAATCGAAAAGAAAATCCCCGGCTTCCCGATTGTGCTTCACGGTTCTTCGTCAGTGCCTGTTGAATACGTTCAGATAATCGAAAAATTCGGCGGAAAATTAACCGATTCGGTTGGTATCCCGGAAGAGCAGCTTAGAAAAGCGGCAAAGAGCGCGGTTTGCAAGATCAATATTGATTCTGACGGACGGCTTGCGATGACTGCTTCAATCCGCAAAGTTTTCTTTGAGCATCCCGATGAATTCGATCCCCGCAAATATCTGGGACCCGCGCGCGATGAATTAAAAAAACTTTACGCTCATAAAAATAAAAACGTTTTAGGTTCAGCAGGACAAGCGTGAAGAATAACTATTCAATGGTCCCTATGCTGCTCACAAAAAATCTGGGACTGGCGAAGAAACTTGGTTTAGGTTTATTGAGGATGACTGGAACTCATTGCAGACCTAAACGAGATTACAATTACAATCATTTTAAAAATCTTTGTCTTGTTTATTTTAAGCCGACAGGCGCTTGTAACTTACGCTGTAAAACCTGCGGGCAGTACGGAGTAAAAGGCGTCATGAATGACTGTGCCGCTGAAGAAAATAAAAAGATTCTCCCTCTGGATACTTGGAAAAAATTTGTGGATGACATAACGCCGCGAAAACCTGTTATCTATGTCTGGGGGGGAGAGCCTTTTTTATATCCCGATCTTTTACCGTTATGCAAATATATGGTAGATAAAGGCTTGTTCGTCAGCGTAAACACAAACGGCACATTGATGGAACGTTATGCGGAACAAATTGTACGCGACAGATGGAGCACAATTTTTGTTTCGCTTGACGCTTTCCGCGACGCTAACGACGAGCTGCGCGGCAAAGGTTCTTACGACAAAGTAATCGCCGGTTTTAAAGCAATCAACAGAGAAAAAGAAAAACAAAAAACAAAATATCCGCTTTTATCGATTGTATCTGTTGTATCAAACAAAAATTATGAAGACATTGCGAAACTCTCGGAAGCAAGCAAAGAATATAAAATCGATTTACACATTTACAATCTTGGCACTTACACAAACGACAATATCGTTGCGACTCAAAAAAAATTCATGAAAGAAAAACTGGACACAGATATCGATTGTCTGGAAAGCTATAACACGGGATACAATCTTGGAATTGACGGACAAAAGCTATATAAAATTTTATACGAAACGCAGGAAAAAAATTTCGGGCATCCTGTTTTAACGGTTCCAACTCTTAACCCGGAAAAAACTCACACCTACTATTCGGAATTGGAAACTCCTGTGCGCAATCACTGCGTAGTCCCTTGGTGCCAGCTTAATGTAAATTACAACGGAGACGTGCATTTCTGCGCCGACTACCCTGACTTTATTTTAGGCAATATTAAAGATCAGCATATAAAAGAAATTTATAACGGAGATCGCGCTAACCAATTCAGAAAAGTGTTACGCGAAAGCGAAGGCGGGATGTTCCCCGGATGTTTAAGGTGTTATCAGAATATGCTGTTCGGGAAAAAGATTAAAGGATTTTAACTGATTACTAATGCGGAAAAATTGCGGCGGATTCTCCTCCCTACTTGCCATTTTTTAATTAAATTATCATAATTCCGAGTTATCATGGATCAAATTATTTGGCTTTGGAACAACATGAAAGGAAAAAGATTCGTCTTTTTAGGCGGACTTATCCTTACCGGCATCACGGCAGGCATCAGAGTAATTAACCCGATGCTTGGGCAAAAAATTATCGACGACGTTATCATCGCGCAAAACACATCGCCTTTAATTCCGCTTCTTATATGGATGATGGCTGTGCAGATTGGACGCTTGGGTCTGCGTTATCTGATGATAATAATGATGGAAATTTCCAGCACAAGCTTGATGACCGATATCCGCAGCGATATGTATAAAACCGTGCAGTGGCAGGATTTCCGTTTTCTCGGGCGGTTCCCCACAGGAAACCTGATGACGCGCATGACGCAAGACCTCGATATGGTGAGGCACTCGGCGGCGTGGATTTCGTATAACATCGTTGATGCGGTTGTGCTTTTTTTATCGACTTTTATATTCTATATGTTCATTAACTGGCGGCTGGCTCTCTGCCTTGTCGCGGTAACGCCTTTTATTCTTATTATCAGCAGTAGATTTGTAATTAGAATCAGACCGCGTTTTCGGCTGCTGCGGCAAAAATTGACAGACCTTGGCACAGCGGTTACAGAAAACATCGATGGCAACCGCGTTGTAAAAGCGTTTGCCCGTGAAGATCACGAAAAAGAAAGATTTGAAAAATATAACGAGGATTACCGCAACACAAGCTGTGAAAACGCGTTAATTACGGCGAAGTATCAGCCGCTTTTAGAAATAGCGAGCCAGTCTCTCATGGTGATAATGCTCGCTGTCGGCGGAATTTTTCTTATCAAAGACTGGATATCGCCCGGTGAATACATGGCTTTCTCATCGCTTACATGGGCGCTTTCAGTGCCGATGTGGATGTTAGGTCCCCTTCTTGCCGACCTTGAGCGTTTTTCTACTTCCGCGAAAATGATCCGCGAAGTGACAGAAGCGCCTAAAGGAATCAGCGACATGTCCGGCGCAATTGAGCTGACAGAAAAACCGGCCGGCAAACTTGAGTTTAGAGACATAAAACTTTCGATTAACAACTCTCCCATATTGGAAGATATTAATTTTATCGCGGAGGCGGGTTCGACTATCGGCATACTTGGAAGCACCGGCTCAGGGAAAACTTCGCTTGTAAATCTTTTAACGCGTTTTTACGAACCTGATTGGGGAGCGATTTTACTTGACGGCGAAGATATCAGACGTTATACGCTGTCTTCTTTACGCAGAAATATCGGGCTTGCCATGCAGGATGTATTTTTATTTTCAGATTCTGTCAGAGGAAATATTTCTTATGGCAGACCTGACATGACCAAAGATGATATTTACAAACGCGCAGTTCAAGCTGATGCTGATAATTTTATTAAAGAAATGAGCGAAGGATATGAAACATTAGTCGGCGAGAGAGGCGTCGGGATTTCTGGCGGACAGCGGCAGAGGATCGCTCTTGCCAGAGCTCTTTCCATAAAGCCGTCAATTTTAATTTTGGACGACACAACATCCGCGGTTGACAGCGAGACAGAGCAGTATATTCAAAAGCAGTTAAAAGAACTCGATTTTCAATGCACAAAAATAATTATCGCGCAGAGGATTTCTTCGTTCAGAGGCGCGGACATGATCCTTGTAATGGATAAGGGAAAAATTATCGAACGCGGAACGCATTCCGAGCTTCTGGCTTTGCGCGGTTTTTATTACAACATCTGGTCATTGCAGAACAATGCCGGCATTAAAGCTATGGAGGGGAATTAAATGTTCAAACGTAAAAAAATAAAACAGCAGACAGCGCAGGGACGCAACCGCTACGATGTTGACGAATATCTTGATGAAAAGGTGAGTCTTTTTAATATTAAACGCGTTGTAGGATATTTAATTAAAGCGCAGGGACATTTAAAACTTTCGCTTTTTTTCAGCATACTCGCTTCTTTATCTTCGCTGGTCGGTCCATTATTTGTAAAAAGAGCGTTAGACGAAGCTGTCCCGAACAAAGACATCAATCTGCTCCTTACAATGTCGCTCTTCTTAACAGCGTCGATAATAGTGAGCATCGCGTTAGGTGCAATAAGAAACATTCTTGTCGCGAAAGCGGGAGCCGGTATCATTCACGATATACGCTACGATTTATTTTCGCATTTGCAAAAATTATCGTTCAGTTTTTTTGATTCAAGACCTCACGGAAAAATATTTGTGCGCGTTGTGCCTTATGTCAACAGCGTGTCGGACGCGCTTTCTAACGGCATTATCAATTTTATTATCGAAGTTTTAAATATAATTTTTATAATATTTTTTATGTATCAGGTGAGTCCTCCGCTTGCGACAATTACGCTGACCGGGCTTCCGTTATTCGCCATTTTTGTCATCATCGTAAAACCCGCGCAAAGAAAAGCGTGGCAGGATGTTTCTAACAAAGGAGCGAATCTTAACGCCTACGTGCAGGAATCAATTGACGGGGTAAGAGTGACTCAGGTTTTTGACAGGCAGGAAAAAAATCAAGGGATTATGGATAACCTGACAAAAGAAAGAAACAAAGCATGGATGAAAGCGATTTACATTTCTAATACTGTTTGGTTCTCGACAGAAACAATAAGCCAGCTGGTTTTTTCTTTCGTGTATGTCATGGGTGTTTACTGGATGAATCCGATGGCAAGTTTCGGAATGCTGCTTGTTATGGGAAACTACGCGTGGCGTTTCTGGCAGCCGATCATCAACCTAGCGAATATTTACAATACTTTTATCACCGCAATGGCATACCTTGACAGAATATTTGACACAATCGCAGAACCGGTTACAATCAGCGATATTCCCAATGCGGTAGAACTTCCCTTTGTGCGCGGACACGTCGAGTTTAAGAATGTTAGTTTCAGTTATGACGGTTCGCGGAAAGTTTTGAATAACGTAAGTTTCGACGCGCATCCGGGACAGAGCATTGCAATTGTAGGTCCCACGGGAGCCGGAAAAACAACAATCGTCAATCTGCTTTCGCGTTTTTATAATATTGAGGAAGGACAGGTTTTTGTTGACGGTCAGGATATAATGAAGGCGACTCTTTATTCTCTGCGAAGCCACATGGGTATAATGCTGCAGGACAGTTTTCTTTTTACAGGCACAATCGCCGACAACATCCGTTACGGGAAACTTAACGCGACAGACGAAGAAATCCGCGCCGCCGCAGAATTAATCGGTGCTCATAACTTTATCGAGAAATTGCCGCAAGGGTACTCTACAGCGATCACTGAGCGCGGAGGCGGCATTTCCGCGGGAGAGAGACAGCTGCTCGCCTTTACGCGCACATTAATTTCCAATCCCCGCGTTTTAATTCTTGACGAAGCGACAAGCAGTATCGATACGGGAACAGAGCAGCTTGTGCAGGAAGGAATTCAAACATTGATGAAAGGACGCACTTCGTTTATCATCGCTCATCGTTTATCGACAATCAGAAACTGCACTCGTATTATGTTTATCAGTGACGGAGAAATCTCCGAAAGCGGCACTCACGAAGAATTGATGGCTATGAAAGGCAGATACTACGAACTATGCGTAGCGCAGTATCAATAAACAATGGCGGATAACACAGCATCGATCCAGACATTTGCTTCGGCTAAATAGTGCGTTCTAAATGAGAGAAACTCCATTAACGCTTCTTTGTAATTTCCGGCGTAGTAGAGAGTTTGTCCCAGATAAAAACGCGTGCGCGCTTCAATTTCTTTCGAGCGCGGCAAAGACAAATAATGCTCAAGTCTAACCTGCGCTTTTTCCCATTCAAATTTCACGAAATATTCCATGATAATCTGAAAGAGCGCCGAATCCTCGCCGCCTGTGGGAGCCACAAGGTCAACCGAAAAAACACGCGGGTTTCTTAAAACAATCGGCTTTTTCCGCGGCATATCAGTTTCGCGTAACAAATTCGAAGAAACAGGGTTTAAAGGAATTTGATTTGGAATCTCCGTAATAAAATGACTTTCAACGGCATTATTAAGAGTCATCAATGGAAGCGGTATCGGACGAAGGGATCGCTCCTTTGCCTGATCGCTGTAAATAGTTATAGCGGATACTGTAGCGTTAACTCCCGATCTTATCTTTACATCGCCGCGTTGTATCTCATCTTCATGAATAATCGCGTAATACCACGAAATACCCGGCACAGGCGAATCGGTAAACGGCGAACGAATTCCCGACTGCACGATAACTGCGTTCAAAAGATCCAAAGGCACTCTTACAGGCTGCGAGCTTCGATACAAAATCGCGCTCTTGCTTCTATCAGACATGTCAAAGGTGATAGTTACCCTATCGCCGTCCTGATTCGCGCGTAAATTATAAATACCATCGATTGGCTCACTGGGTGATGAAGCAGGCGGACTTAACACAACTGTCGGCAGAGCGTCTTCATTATCGGGAATCAAACTAGTGCTGTTAATTCGCGGAAGGATGATGTCATAACGCCTGCCGGCTGTATCGCTTGCTGCGATAAAATAGTAGATATTCTGCATATCATCGGTATCATCAACATAATACTGCTCGCCGTACCTTACAACCACAGGTCTGATGTTCGCCGGAATCGAACCGCCGAAAGGACGAATCGATCTGAAAATAAAAACACGCCCCCTCGCATCCGGCGAGTCCGTCCATGTGAGTCTTATCAAATTATTTCTGGCTTCCGCCTTTATATCGGAAACATAGGGGGTGTACTCCCTATTCTGCGCTGCATTTTGCGCCGCATTTTGCGCAAAGATCGAAGCATTTATTACACAAAAGAGAAGGATTAAAAGAAAATAACGCGAATTTTTCATCTTTATATTCATTTTAATGCCAAAATAATCAAATGTCAAAAGAAACAATTAGACAAAATCAAGAAAAATTTGTTAAAAAGGTAATCTAAAATATTTATTACGATGAGTATTGTAAGCGGTAGAGTCCTGAGTATAATCCGTCTTTGGCGATAAGCTCGTCATGGCTGCCTTCTTCAACCAGTCTTCCGCTTGATAGAACTAAAATTTTATCCGCGTCTTTAATAGTTGAAAGTCTGTGAGCGATAACAAACGATGTTCTGCCTGACAGCACTTTTTTTATTCCAAGCTGAATGAGACGCTCTGTCTCAGTGTCGATGGAACTGGTTGCTTCATCGAGGATTACGACGCGCGGATTATGAGCGATGACGCGCGCGAAACTGATCAGCTGCCTCTGCCCTGTCGAAATATTTGACGCTCTCTCGGAAAGAATTGTTTTATATCCTTCAGGCAGAGCGGAAATAAATTCATGAGCATGCACTGTTTTAGCGGCTTCGGTAATTTCGTCTAACGTAATATCCAGACCTAAGCTGATATTTTCTTCTATCGTGCCGGAGAAAAGAGTAACATCCTGAGTGACAGGCATTATCGAGTTTCTTAAATCTTTAAGCGGAATATTTTTAACAGACACTCCGTCAAGACGAATATCGCCGGAATTAATATCCCAAAGACGCGTCAGTACATTAATAATCGTAGTTTTTCCCGCTCCGGTGTATCCTACAATCGCCGCCATCTCTCCGGGTTTTACCGAGAAATTTAATCCTTTTAAAACTTCCTCGCCTTCTTTGTAGGAAAAACGCACGTTATCGAATTCAACATGACCTCTGACAGCGCAAGATTCTTTATTAGGGTTATCATTGTTTTTATTAATGTCAGGTATTTGCTCATTGGTGTCCTGCAATTTGAAAATTTTCTCGCCGCCCGCCATTGCCGATTGCAGCATTGTATATTTTTCCGCAATATCGGTAACGGGAGCGAAAAACATTTGAACAAGATTAATAAAAGCGATTAACGTTCCAAGCGAAAGAGAAACCGAAAGAGCCATCTTGCTTCCGACAACGATAACAACAGCCATTGTGACAGTAGAAAACCATTCAACTAACGGTCTGAATGTGGCGAACACATACATCTCTCCCAGATTCGCGTCAAGAAACTCCTGATTACCCTCACGGAATTCTTTTAAACTTTTTTTCTCCTGTCTGAAAAGCTGAACAACCTGCATGCCTGCGAGCCTCTCGGCAAGGTACGCGTAAACTTTTGATGAGGCGGTTCTCTGTCTGCGGAACGCATCACGCGCTTTAACGCGGCTTATTAAAGTTAAAATAAAAACAGGCGGCAGAGTGATAAGAACGACAAGCGCCATCGAAGGCGAAAGAATAAACATTGTGATTAGAGTTCCCGCCATTATAGCAATATCTTTTAAAAAAGCGACAAGCACGGTAGTAAAAAATTCATCCATTGTTTGAACATCGCTTGTTAAGCGCGTAACGATTCTGCCCACAGGATGACGCGATAAAAATCCCGTAGATTGAGAAAGCGTTTTTGTAAACAACCCTATACGAATATCTTTTAATACGCGCTGCGTCATTAAATTCGCTGTCCATGTTTGAGCGAATGTAAAAACAAAAACAAATATCAATAAAACCATGTATATTATGCTGCCTTGAATCAGATAATTAATATTTTTAACAAGAATGCCGTCATCAATAATTCTTTGAAGAAGCAAAGGTATAACCAGTTCGCCTAATGTCGATATTACAAGAGCGGCTAAAGTAAAAATCACTAATAATTTATATGGTTTTAAATACGAGATGATGCGCCTGACAATGCGGCTGTCATATTCTTTTGTTATATCGTCTGTGTCAAAATAACTTTCAGCCATTATCTTTTCCTTCAAGCCGCTGGAATGCCGCCATTCTGCCGTAAAAACCGCCTGCGGAAATTAACTGCGACGGACTTCCGTATTCAAGGACGCTGCCTTTTTCAAGAACAAGAACATTATCAACATGTTTAAGCGTAGAGACGCGGTGCGAAATTAAGATTGTAGTTCGTCCTTTTCTTTCGTTTAACAGAGCTTGTAATATTTTTTCCTCTGTTTCATTGTCAACTGCGGAAAGCGAATCATCCAAAATTAAAATCTCACTGTCCATAACCGCGGCTCTGGCAATCGCCGCTCTTTGCTTCTGTCCGCCGGAAAGCGTAAGCCCGCGTTCCCCTACAAGCGTGTCTTTACCCCATGCGAAAAGATTCAAGTCTTTTTCTAAAGAAGCAAGATTTATCGCTTTGTTTAAATCCGTTTCTGAATCAGCTTCATCTTTTCCATATAAAATATTATTAGCGATTGTGTCAGAGAAAAGGTAGCTGTCTTGAGGACTAACAGCGAAAATTCCGCGTAAGTCTTCCAGTTTCCATTTTTTAATATCTATTCCGAAAATTTTTACGGAATCTTTTGGAGGATCAATCATACGCGTTAATATTTTTATCAACGTTGATTTACCCGAACCTGTTTTTCCCATGATTCCAAGCCACTGTCCTTTTTCAATTTTTAAATTAATTTCGTTTAACACTTTAACATTATCGTTATATGAAAATTTCAAATTTTCTATTTCAATTACCGGAGACTGAGGAATGTCTAGTGTAGAATATCTAATATCTAATTCATCATTAGTAATTTCACATTTGTCATTAGTAATTGCTTCATCTCTAATTGAAGGAATCGTATTTAATATCTCATTCACTCTGCCAAGGCTCGCGGCTCCGCGCTGAATCATGTTTACCATGAAACCGGCTCCGATTAGAGGCCAGATTAACATTGACAGATAACGGAACATCGCGACCAGGCTTCCGGGAGTCATCTGATCATTAATGACGCGGACACCGCCGATTGCGAGCATGATTAAAATCGTAAAGCCTGATAAAAACGTAATGAAGGGAAAGAAAAAACCGAAAAGTTTAACAAGTTCCATATTCGCCTTGCGGTAATCGTCGTTGGAGCCGGCGAATTTTTTAATGAACCAATTTTCTTTTACAAACGATTTTACAACGCTGATGCCGGCGAATGTTTCCTGAACATTATCGCTCATTGCAGAGTAAGTTTCCTGAACGGCGCGGAATTTTTTTCCTACCATGCTTCCAAAGACTAAAATTAAAACTGTTACAAGCGGCAAAGGAATAATCGAAACTAACGCTGAGTCCGCGTCCTGTATAAAAATGATGATTAAAATCGCCGTCGCCATAAAAATAAAATCAAATAACGCTACAATCCCCATGCCGATTGACATCCTTACCGCGTGAAGATCGTTTATCGATCTTGCCATCAAATCGCCGATTTTATTTTTCTGATAAAAATCCCACGATAATTTCTGCATATGAGCGAATAAATCTTCGCGTAACTGCGCTTCGATTCGCCTTGATGAGCCTGTAATAAAATAACGCCACAAGAATCTTCCGGCGGAAACAACCGCCATGATGCCTATCATCCAAATAGAAAGTATAATAATTTCTTTTAATTCAAATTTACCTGAAGAAATCATATCTATCGCTATACGAATGAACTGCGGAATTGCGATCTGCGCGGCATCAACAATTATAAGACAGATGATTCCTATTATATAACGGTATTTGTACCGGGCGATGTACGGAAGAAGAGATTTATATTCTTTTAATGATATTTTCGGACGCTGATCCATTAAGTTCTGTATCCTTTGGCAAAAACTAAAAAGAAATTAGGATCTGCCTCTCATTTTAATTTCTTTTTTTCTTCTTCGCGCTTTTTAGAGTCAGTTTCCAGTTTTGTAGTCCAAATCGCGAGTTTCTTTTTAATTTCCTGTGAATCATCGTTCTCGGCAAGCACAATGTGAATCCTGCGCAAAGCCGCAAGAAAATTAATGCCTGTTTTAAAATCAAGACTCTGGCTTGTAGACAACTCGTATTTTTCGCGGTAGCGATCAGCGGCTTGCGTTAAAAGTTTTTTAACTAACCTTAAATGAAACACAGACGATTCATAATAGGGGGAATCATAACTAGTGTTAGTATAAACATTTTTTAAATCGATAATATTTTTCGCGACGGCGGCGAAACGTCCTTCCAAGTCAACGAATGTCCATCTCCATTTTGAATTATCGCCGTAAGCCGCCTCTAAAAGATCAATCGCAAATCCCATTTTCCGGATTAAATTATAACGCTGATTCGGATCGAACGATTCCAGCAGCTTGAGTTTTTCCTCGTAATCGGAGAACGGCGCGTCGACATAATTTGAAACCGCTTCCTCAAGATAAATAACCGCTTTATACATCGATTTTCTGGCGTCGTTTAAAGCTTCTTCATTTTTGGTTTTTAAAACAGACCAAGAAATCCCGTTAATAGCGATGTAATTGGAAGCAAGATTAAGCATTTCATCGGCAAGAGTAAGGCGGATCAAAGATGAATTGTCGCCTTCTTTTTTCACTTCGACAACAAGATGTTTCTCGGTATCAAGAAGCGCCTTTGTCATTGACATATAGATCTTCGCTTTCTCGCGGTACATTTGCCGGTCGTTATCGGTTATTTTCGCCATCAGTTACTCCGCCGAACCGCCGGAAACTTTTCAGGTTCGCTGCAGCGGTCCGTATTTCTTAATCAAATCGTCGGCGTGGGCAAGCGCGGCGACATCCGAATCGCCTGCAAGCATTCGCGCAATTTCTTTTCTGCGACCATCCTTGCTCAAAGGACCGATTCCGGTATAAGTTCTGCCGCCTTCAGTCTTTTTTTCCACCTTAAAATGATTATCGGCGCGAACAGCGATACTGGCAAGATGTGTTACGCAAAAAATTTGTTTAAATTTGCCGATTTCAGTCAGATACTCGCCTACTTTGAGGGCGACTTCACCGCCGATACCTGTATCAATCTCGTCAAAAACAAGGGTTTCCACGCCGGCGCTCTCCCCTGATTTATCTTCGGAGAGCAGAGCCGTTTTGATAGCGAGCATCACCCTGGAAAGCTCTCCGCCGGAGGCGATTTTCGCCAAATCTTTTAACGGCTCGCCTTTGTTAGGTGAAATAAAAAACTCGATATCTTCAGAGCCGTAAAGCCCGTATGAACTTTGCCCCGCTTCATTTTGTTTCGGGATAATCCGGGCTTCAAAAACGGCATTCGGCATCCCGAGATTTTTTATGATTCCTGTAATCAAACCGCTTAATTTCCCTGAAGCGGCAGTCCTTTTTTCTCTTAGCGCGGCGGCTTTGGTTCTAATTGATTTTTCAAGCGAATAGATTGAGGCGTTTAATTTTTCGCGGTTTTCTTCGGCGCTGTTTAAAGCCTCAATTTCCGCAAGCGCGGCAGTTCTGTAAGAAAGAATCGATTCTTCATCGCTTAAATTTTCATTTTGTTTTTCGTTTTGAATTCCGCGCTGTGAATATTTTTTTTTCAATTTATTAAGAAGCGCAAGACGCTCGTTTACTTCGTCCAGTCTTTTTGGATCGAAAGTTAAATTGTCTTTGTATGAGCGAAAATCAGCGGCGATATCCTCTGCTTCGTAAAATAAATTATCAAAGCGCCTGCAGATATCAGCTAACGATGAATCCACCCCTGAAGCGCTGTCTATTGCGTTTTTCGCGCGGCGGATTAAACTTAACGCAGGCGCTTCTCCTTCCGTAAAACTTGCTGCCGCTGCAGCGATAAAGCCGGCTAATTTTTCAAACTCGCTTAATTTTTGCGCTTCCTGCTCCAGCTCGCGAATTTCTCCCGGATGAATTTTCGCGCTCTCTATTTCCTCTACGGAGTAATTTAAAATTTCCAGCCTTTCATCTCTTTCGCGGCTGCTCTTTAAAGACGCCTCCAATGTTTTGCGCTTGTCGGTTAATTCTAAAAAGACTTGCGAAAAAACAGCGGCTTCATCTTCTATTCCCGCGAATCTGTCCAATAAACGGCGGTGGCTTTCCTTGCGAAGAAGCGACTCGTGATTATGCTGTCCGTGAAGATCGAATAACAGCCCCATAAACTCAGTCAGATCATTTCGCGTAACGGGAACATTCTGAATAAAAATAGAACCGCGCCCCGTACTCTTTATATTTCTGCGCACAATGATTATATCGTCTTCGCACTCAATGTCGCGCGTTTTTAACCAGTCTGTCACTTCCGAATTTTTTGAGTCAACGGAAACGTTAGCTGAAACTGACGCTTCTTCGCATCCTGAGCGTATAACATCAATCTCCGCTTTACCTCCCATCAAAAAACTAAGAGAACCTACGATGATCGATTTTCCCGCGCCTGTTTCTCCTGTAAGCACATTAAAACCTTTACGGAAAGAAAGCGAAATTGAATCAATCAAAGCGTAATTGCGGATCGACAATTCCTCGAGCATATAACCTCGTTATGATTGGTCGCCTGACCAGAAAAGTTTATTCCGCAGCGCGGAATAGTACGCGTGTTTACCGTCGATAATTAACTGCGCGTGGCAAGGCGCCTGTTTTATAATAATTTTATCGTCACATTCAAGATTAAAAGTAATCTGCCCGTCAATCGTAAGCAAAACGCCGGAGCGCTGCTGATGAGCGACTGTAACGCAGAGGGTGTCGCGCGAAGGAAGCACAAATGGGCGGTTGGAAAGCGAAAACGGACAAATAGGACTTACAATCACAGCTTCCATTTCAGGATCAAGAATCGGACCGCCTGCCGCCATTGAGTAAGCAGTCGAACCTGTCGGAGTCGATAGAATCAAGCC
>Ga0209755_10001483_pt1 | contig 36161 bp, 34 predicted proteins | sample TergutCo191P1_FD_187301 | JGI IMG/M metagenome (GOLD analysis project Ga0209755, IMG submission 187301) | Cornitermes sp. P1 segment gut microbial communities from Petit-Saut dam, French Guiana - Co191P1 (SPAdes) (version 2) | ecosystem: Host-associated > Arthropoda: Insects > Digestive system... | reverse complement strand
GCCGTGATCACTCGCTTATCTGCGTCGTTGAACGTGCACAGGATCTCCGCACTATAGAAGAATCCCGTGAATTCCATGGCGTTTTCCATGTGCTTGGCGGTCTTATAGCACCATTGGAGGGGGTTGGCCCCAGCGATCTGGCCATTGACAAGCTGGTTTCTCGTCTTAACGAAGTAAGGGAGGTAATTCTTGCCCTTAACCCCACCCTGGAAGGTGATACCACGGCCCTATATTTGCAGAAAATGCTTAAGGATTTTCCCGTTGAAGTAACCCGTCTTGCATCGGGCCTGCCGGTTGGCGGCGATCTTGAGTATACCGACCGTCTTACCCTTTCTAGAAGCTTCCGTGGACGGGTTAAGATGTAGGATTTTTTTCAAAAATTGGAATTTTTGAAAAAAACACGCCCATTATCTAATTCCGCAGTGGCCAAATCCAAAAAAAAATCTAACAAAAACGACCAAAATTGGCAAAAACCGCTTGACAACTTTATGAGCATCATTTATATTTTATTAAAATCTCTTTCAGAAGGATGGATTCATGCAAAAGAACACACAAACTCCGGGAACCGTGATTAAAAGTCTTTTAGACGAGCACGGTTTGAATTGCAACAGGCTTGCAAAAGCCATAAACATGAGCAATGCGATGGTGCGGCTATTGATTCTCGACAAATCGCCCGTTTCCGTTGCTGCGGCTTTTCGTCTTGGAAAATTTTTCAAGAACGAACCTGCGTATTGGCTTGATTTGCAGACGAAGTACGATCTTGCTCAGGCCGCTAACGATAAGGAGCTTGCCAAAGAGTTAAGCACCATTGTCGATGTTAGCAAGTACACATTTGTTAGAAAACCCCACACACCGAAAGAAGGCAAAGCGGCATCAACAACGGCAGCGAGTAAAAAGAAAAAAGCTGCGCCAGCACCTGCCGCCGCTGGCAAACGCAAAGCCGCAGCGAAGACCCCTGCCCCTGCTGCAAAACCTGCGCGCAAGCCTCGCGCAACAAAATCATAGGGGCTTTTCAAGGCCGAATGCGACACCACTGCTGTTGACATAGGTGTTGCCTTAGTGATTTACGGGCTTGCTGACGCAAGCCCACATTTTGCCATGTCCCCTGGCACCCACTTAAATCCTCAATTGGGTTTATGTGTGCTTCCTAGGGTTTTCGTTAGCCAACAAACAACGAAAAAATGAAGATCCCAAGCATGCAACATACGCCGCCAATAAAGGTTATTACAGTGTGGGATAAATAAGTATGCCTGGGCGACATTCCCGACAGTTTCGCAACAACCCAGAAATACGAATCGTTTGCGTGCGAGACAAACATCGAACCTGCGCCGATGGCCATAAGCGTAAGTGCCGACATCATAACGGAATCCAAGCCAAGTACGGCCATAAGGGGGGCCATAACCCCTGCGCTTGTCAGAATCGCAACCGTTGACGAACCCTGCGCCGTTTTTATGATGGCAGCCAGCAGGAAGGGGAAGAACAAGCCCATGCCCTGCATTGCGCCCGTGTTCGCCAGGACAAATTCAATCACGTTGGAATGTATGATTACGTTGCCAAGCACCCCACCAGCCGCAGTCACGCAGAGCATGGGGCCCACCGTCTTAAGCGTACTTTCCGTAATAGGGTTAAAATCCTTCATTTTTTTGGTAGCCAAAAGCAGTATCACCGCAAAAATGAGGCCGATGAACATCGCGATAAGGGGCCTCCCAAAAAAAGCAGCGGCATCCCCACCCAAACCAGTCCAGTTGGCAACATTTCCTACCGAACCTAGAACAAGCAACAGCAGGGGCACGAGAATCGGGGAAAGGGCCAACAGTCCGTTGGGCAATTTCTTGTATTTCGTCACCAATTGCCCGTAGGATTTGACCGTATCATCCCTAATGACCTTGAGATCTTCCCTTGATTTCTTTTTTCTCCCTATATAAGTTGCGTAAAAATACGCGCCAACAAGCGCCGGAATGGAAACAACGATAGCCACAATCATGACAAGCGGCAGGCTGTCGGCAAGACCCAGCGTGACGGAAGCCATTAGAGGGCCTGGGGTAAACGGAACCAGTACGTGCGAAACATACAAACCGGTTCCCAAGCCTACGGATGTGGCAATGCCGCTTACGCCAGTACGCTTTACCAGGGATTTTCGTATGGGGTTAAGGATGACAAAGCCGGAATCGCAATAGACGGGTATCGCTACAATCCACCCCATAATCATAAAAGACAAGGTCGGGCTTCGTTTGCCTACAAGCTTTATAAGCATGTTGGCAATTTTGACTGCCGCACCGGAAACCTCAAGCACGCTTCCTATTAACACGCCAAAAATAACTACAATCCCAATGCCGGTAAAAATTTCCGAAAAACCGGCACCAAGAACAGCAGGAATACTGGTAAGGGGTATACCTGCAACTATTCCTAAAACGACCGATACTCCCAGGATAGCCAAAAACGGGTGAAGCCTGAACCGCCAAAGCACCAGGAACATCGCCACAATGGCCAAAACAACCGTGAAAATAAGCGGAATACCTACCATAAAAACTCCAAATACAACTTGTCTGCAGGGCTATTTTGCGACAAAAACCCGTAACTTGTCAAATACCCCAGGGGGCCCTTAGTAAATGTAGGGGATAATGCGGTATTTCACCCTTTCCTTATATTTATCCCACAATTTGCCATATTTTGCCCCACATATCTTATCATCATCCGCCTGGCGAGTAAACAGAAGCACCACATAGTACAGCGGATACAGCCATACCCACAAAACCCCTGGATACCCTGCGGCAAGGGCAATGCCGCAGGCCATTAGAATTTCGCCAAGATAGTTGATATGCCGGCTCTTCCCCCAAAAGCCGTTTACCAGCAGGGAATGTTTCTCGTCCCTTATTACCTCGGGCATGATACCTAGGAATTTTTTTGCCGGCGAAATCTTGAAGTAATATTTTTGCAGATTTGCACCACGGGCGAGAACCCAGCCAGAAACAAAAATGATGATGAAAAAAGCACTAAGCCACTGGGAATGACCAGGATTGGGCAGATGGGCCGTTGACCATATGGCAATGGAGTAGAAATAGGGATAGAAGGCAAGGCAGCCAAAACCAAGTTTAAAGCCCACACGCTCGGCAATAAAATCGTAGGTGTACAGGTGAACCCTTTCAAAACTGAGGTAATCCCAGACAAAAAAAGTGAGCATGGCGGCTCCCATCAGCAGGCCAGGATTGAAGGGGTAAACATTCTGCCAGTGATATGCCAAAAAAGAAAGAACCTTAAGCTGCAGCGTAACCGCCCCGATTAAATAGAGCCACATTTTGCCATCGATAAGAAAGTTGTTTCCCTTTTTGCACTGCGGGTCTTTCAGTCTGCCGAACCACAGATCGGCGAAAATGTTTTTTCCGCTGGAAGGATATGGAAGGACGATAATAAGCGTAAACAAAAGGCCCAGGCTTACGGCGCCAGCAAGGCTATACCAGCGAACCTGATACAACCAGTCGTATGGAACCAGTTGAATGTATCCCAGCACGAGCCATATGAATATGCTTCCAGGAAGAACAAGATGACCGTTCAGCTTGTATTCCAAAAGTTTGCCCGTTTGCTCATGTCGGACGTAACCTTTCCGCCTGAGCGCAGGCAGGCCAATGTGCAGTATGGTGATGGCTGCATAAATGATCCAAGGGGTAAAAAAACCCAAAATTTGTTGTGTACTCACGATATAAACCTCCTACTTTGGTTAGCATTTTACCGAAAAAAGGCAAAGGCTTCAAGCTTTCGTGTCACGACCTTTCACCATAATCCACATGGAAAGTGGCGCCTCCCCAAAAAAAACGGCAACGCGCGGACTTGACTTTTTTTACTGAAAAGGGCAGTATGATCAAATTAGGAGAAACAATAAATTGAAAAAATTCGGGTTATCAACCGCAGAGGCGACAACTTCCAAGGAAAAGTACGGGGACAACAGGCTCTCCGAAAAGGAATCGTCGAGTTTCATGGAGAGCCTAAAAGAGAATTTCGGCGACCCCATGATCAAAATTATGTGCGTCGCCCTTTTGATCAATGTGGCGATGGTCGTGGCATCGCTGGTGGGGTTCATCGCGGAGCCCATGGCTTGGTACGAGCCAGTCGGAATCGCCATCGCAATCTTCCTCGCCACGTTCGTCTCCACGCTCTCTCAGTACCGCAACGAAAGCGCGTTCAGGAAGCTGCAGGAGGATGCGGCGCGGATACGTTGCAAGGTCTACCGCGACGGCGAGATTCGCGAGATACCGATCGATGACATTGTGCAGGGGGACGCGGCGCTGCTCCAGACCGGCGACGCGATCCCAGCCGACGGCGTTCTTATAGAAGGCGGCCTCAAGGTCGATCAGGCCGTGCTCAACGGGGAGGCCCGCGAGAAGGCCAAGACCGCCGCGCCTGCCGACTGGGTTGACGACGCGGGGAACGCGGACTTCGAGCATCCGCACAGGATCTACCGCGGCGCGGTGGTGGTCTCCGGAAGCGCGGTCATGCGGGTTGCGGTGGTGGGTGACAAGTCCGTGTACGGCGGGATCGCCAAGGAATTGCAGGAGGACGACGGGCGCGACACGCCGCTCAAGGTCAAGCTTTCCGCGCTGGCCACCGGCATAAGCCGCTTCGGTTACGTGGGCGGTATTCTCATCGCCCTGGCGCTGCTTTTCCAGCGCATTGTCATCGCCAACGGGTTCGACCCCGTGCAGATAGCGGAGTACGCCTCCAACTGGTCGGTGCTTCTCAACGACATCATTCAGGCCGTCATGCTGGCCGTGATCATCATAGTAATGGCCGTTCCGGAAGGGCTGCCGCTGATGATCGCGATAGTTCTTGCGCTTAACATGGGCAAGATGCTCAAGGACAACGTTCTTGTACGCAAGCTCGCCGGCATCGAGACCGCAGGCAGCCTGAACTTTTTGTTTTCCGACAAGACGGGGACGATAACGAAGGGCAAGCTGGAAGTGGTCATGTTCTCCGGCGCTTCAGGCCCCGATTACAAGGCTTTCGCGGATGTTCCGGAGGGGCTGCGTTCCATGCTTGCGCTTTCGGTTTTCCGCAACACGGGCGCGGCGGTTTCCGGCGGCAAGGATCGCCGCGCGGTCGGCGGGAACGGGACGGAAAGGGCGCTCCTGAATTACGCCATCGGCTGGGATTCCCCAATCGAGGCGCGCGGGCTTGGTTCGGTGCAGTTCAGCAGCAAGAACAAGTTCTCGGCGGAGACGGTTTCGGTGGACGGCAAGACGATGACCCTCGTCAAGGGTGCGCCGGAAAAGATTCTGGAGCTTTGCAAATACTCGCTGGACGAGTCTGGGCGGCGGCAGGCGTTTGGCGACGCGGACGTTCTTAATAGGAAGATAGATGCGCTGGCGGAACGGTCGATCCGGGTGATCGCCCTCGCGACCAGCGATTCGGCCATCGACGCGGGCGCGGCGGAGGCGGCAGCGCCTTCCGAGGACGGGGGGCAGGACAAGCCGCCGTTCCGTGTGGAAAACGTGCTGCCGGCTGGCGCGGAATGGACGCTTGTTGGCATCGTGGGCATCCGCGACGAGCTGCGCCCGGAGGCGGTGCAGGCGATCGCCGAGGTGCAGGACGCCGGGGTGCGCGTGGTGATGATCACCGGCGACAGGCGGGAAACGGCCATGGCTATCGCCAAGGAAGTTGGGCTGATTAGGGCGGAAAGCGACATCGTCCTTACCAGCGACGAGCTTGCCGCGCTTTCCGACAAGGAGCTTTCCGAAAAAATTCGAGACATAAAGGTCGTGGCGCGCGCGCTTCCCTCCGACAAGAGCCGCCTCGTGAGGGCGGCGCAGGATCTCAACTTCGTGGTTGGCATGACAGGCGACGGCGTGAACGACTCGCCCGCGCTCAAGAAGGCGGATGTCGGTTTCGCGATGGGCGGCGGCACCGAGGTCGCGAAGGAGGCCAGCGAGATTGTCATTCTCGATGACAATTTCAGTTCGATTGGCAAGGCGGTTCTTTATGGCAGGACGATCTTCAACAATATTCGCAAGTTCATCGTCTTCCAGTTCACGACCAACGTGGCAGCCGTCATAATCACCCTTGTCGCGCCGCTTCTTGGGCGCGAGCCGCCGCTGACCATAACGCAGATTCTCTGGGTGAACCTGGTGATGGACACGCTCGCCGCGCTGGCCTTCGGCGGGGAGCCGGCGCTGCGTCGTTACATGAAGGAAAAGCCCAAACGCCGGGACGAGGCCATCATAATGGGCAATATGTGGGGCGCGATCATAACTTTCGCGCTGTGGACTTTCGGGCTAAGCGCGGCGTTCCTGTTCACGGATCTTCTTTCCGGGCATTTCTCGACGGCGGTCGGGAACGACACGTTCCGCACGGGGTATTTCACATTGTTCATTTTCATCGCGCTGTTCAACGCCTTCAACGTGCGCACCGAGAAGATCAATCTTTTCGAAAACATCGCCACCAACAAGGGCTTCCTGCGGGTGCTTGGCATCATGGTGATCGTGCAGGTCCTGCTGGTTTATCTGGGCGGGGAAGTGTTCTCCGGTTACGGCCTGTCGCTCGCGCAGTGGGGCATAATTCTGGTCGGCGCGGTTTCGGTCATACCTATCGACATTCTGCGCAAGGCCGTTCTCGTCGCTAAAAACAAAAGTTAGCCGGGGGACTTGGAATGATCATGCAAAGGGGTTTTCGGGGCAAGCTTGAAGGCGCCTTGGACGTCGGCGGGGAAATCTTGGTGGAAACGAAGGTTTCTGGATCCGCCGTTTACGATTATTGCTGCTTCGGGCTTGACGCGCAGGGCAGGCTTAGCGACGATCGGTACATGGTCTTTTTCAACCAGACGAGCAGCCCCGCGGGGGAGATCGTCCAGTCCGTAACCAGCGGCGGTGGTCCTATCGCGTGGCCTTGTCGAAACTGCCCGCGAGCATCGACAGGCTCGTCTTCACCGCGAGCATCGACGGCGCGGGCGTTATGGGCGGGATTGCCTCGTGCGGGATAACGCTGTCCCAGAACGGGAAGGAGGCTTTCCGGCTCGACCTTGCCGGGAAGGATTTCCAAAACGAAAAGGCCGTGGTCATGGCGGGGAGGAAATTGCGATCCCCGCGCATCAGGAGCCCGCGCCTTCGAGCAAGGTCTCGCTTGAGAAACGGCTTGAAAAGGAAGTCCCCGCGCTTGTCTCCTTGGCGAAGCCGCTCAAGTGCGGAAATCAAGCGAAAGGGTATGATATAGTCAGGCTGGGATGTTTTTTGTTTGGCGTATATCCGTCGGCGTATGTCGGTGGTTGTATAAATATTTTTTGCAAGGAGAACGATTATGGCGATTAGTTTACAGAAGGGAGCGAAGGTTGACCTGACGAAGGGCAACCCTGGGTTGTCGAAGTTGGTGGTTGGGCTTGGTTGGGACACCAACAAGTACGACGGGGGGGCGGACTTCGACCTTGACGCGGCCGCGTTCCTGTTGGGCGCTAACGGCAAAGTGGCGAGCGACACGGATTTCGTTTTCTACAACAACCTTACACATTCGAGCGGTGCGGTCGTGCACCAAGGGGACAACCTGACCGGCGAGGGTGACGGCGACGACGAGCAGATCACGATCGACCTTAGCAAGGTTCCCGCTTCCTATGAAAAGATTGCGTTCACCGTGACGATTCACGACTCCGAGTCGCGCAAGCAGAACTTCGGGCAGGTGAGCAATTCATTCATCCGCCTTGTCAACGAGACCGACGGCAGCGAGATCATGCGCTACGACCTTGGCGAGGACTTCTCCGTGGAAACCGCAGTCATCGTCGCGGAGCTTTATCGCGCCGGCGCGGACTGGAAGTTCAACGCCATCGGCAGCGGCTTCAAGGATGGTCTTTCCGCGCTGTGCAAGAACTACGGCGTCAACGTGTAAGGTGCCAGTCTGTAAGCCCACGGAAAGACGGAAAGTCGATCCCACCAAGGGTAACCAGGGTTTGTACAAACTTGCGGTCGCCTTGGCGGGATGCCAAACATTAGTCTGGGAAAATAATCCCTGCCATGGAGGAGAATTATGGCAATCAATCTGCAAAAAGGACAGCGGATCAGTCTGGAGAAGGATACCGGCACGAAGCTACAACGGTTTTGTGTGGGGTGTAATTGGGGGGCCATTTCGGCTCCGGGTGGTTTTCTGGGGCTCGGGAAAAAAACGGTGGAAGTCGATTTGGACTTGAGTTGCGTGATGTACGACTCCGCGGGCAAGATGCTCGATCACCTCTATTCGCCATTGTATCGGCAGGAATTTTTGGGAAAATACAATCTGCCGCTTGGCAAGCTTGATTCGTTGGACGGCGCGCTGCACCATACCGGCGACGATCGCTCGGGTGACACGGACGGGGACGACGGCCTTGACAATGAAATCATTACCGTTGACTTGCAGCGAGTCAATCCCAACGTGCACCGGATTTTCTTTTTCCTTAATAATTGCGGCCAAGAGGATTTTTCGCAGATTCCTTATGCATCGATTCGCATGTTCGAGGGTACCCCCGAGCGCGTGGACAAGGTGTTCGCGGCCTACAACGTTTCCGCGACTGCCTCATACAAAGGCATGACCGCGCTGGTGATGGGTGAACTTTACAAGCACAACGACGCATGGAAATTCAACGCCATCGGCGATGCGTACCCGCACCCGAATCTGGGCGTAACCATTCAACATATCTCCGCCCAATATGCTGGGAGGTAAAACATGGCCATAGATCTGGTAAAAGGCGGGCGGATCAACATTGACACGGGGCTGTCAAAAATCGGGGTGGGGCTTGGGTGGGATCCCAACGAAACCACCGGCCCCGATTTCGATCTTGACGCTTCGGCGTTCATGCTCGGCGCCAACAAAAAACTCCCCAAGGACGAATATTTTATATTCTACAACAATCTTTGCGGGCGCGGGCATCGGGCGCATGACAACAATTGCAACTGTACCGATGGACTGTTCGGTGTGATGAGCACCGGCGACGATACGACCGGGGGAAGCAGCGACGGGGACGACGAAACCTTGAAAGTGGACTTGGCGCAGGTTCCGGCGGAAATCCAGGAAATCGTTTTCACCGTGACCATTCATGACTACGAGACGCGCAAGCAAAATTTCGGGCAGGTTCGTAATTCGTTCATCCGCATTTACAACGCACTGAGCAACGAGGAAATCGCGAAATACGAATTGGAGGAGGATTTCTCGGTGGAAACCGCCGTCGAATTCGGGCGGCTGTATCGAAAGGACGGCGTGTGGAAATTCGACGCGATGGGCATCGGTTATTCGGGCGGGTTGCAGTATTTCGTGAACAAATACGCATAAAAACAAACAGGCATGATTGAGGAGGACTTAAAATGAGAAGATTACCCGTTTACTTGGTGCTGGACACGTCGGGCTCGATGAGCGGCGAGCCGATTCAAGCCGTGGAGAATGGAATGCAAATGCTGGTGTCGGCATTGCGACAGGATCCGCAGGCGTTGGAATCCGCATACTTAAGCGTTATCACGTTCAATAGCAGCGCGAAACAAATCGTGCCCTTGACGGATCTGGCCAGTTTTCAGATGCCCCCGCTCAGCGCAAGCGGTGCCACCGCGCTTGGGGAAGCGTTGACCTTGGTCGCCGACCGCGCGGACAGCGAGGTCGCGAAATCGACGCCAGAAAAGAAAGGGGATTGGCGACCGCTGGTATTCCTCATGACGGACGGCGGCCCCACCGACACCTGGCAGAAGGGGCTGACTCGTTTCCAGGCCTCCCGCTGGGGCATGGTGGTTTGCTGCGCGGCCGGGCAGGGGGCGAACGAGGGCGTGCTGAAGCAAATCAGCCCCAGCGGCGTCGTGCGATTGGACACGGCGGACTCCAAGACGCTTGAGGCTTTTTTCAAATGGGTCTCGGCCTCGATTTCCACAAGCAGCAAAAGCGTGAACGAGGCTAAAAAAGACATGACTGGGATGGATCAGCTCCCGCCACCGCCGCCGGAAATCACGATCGTCTAATGGGGGGTGGCATGCGAAAATTACCGGTTTATTTGCTGATCGACACATCCGGGTCGATGAAGGGCGAGCCTATCGAAGCGGTCAACGCCGGGCTCCAGATGTTGATCGCTTCGCTCAGGCGGGATCCCCAATCCCTGGAGACCGCGCATATAAGCATCATAACCTTTGACAATAAAGCGCAGGTGGTTTTCCCGCTTACATCGGTAGCGGAATTGCAGCTCCCAGAGCTTCAGACGCCAGAAAGCGGGGCAACAATGACCGGCTCGGCGCTGGAATTGCTTTGCCAGCAAGTGGACGCGGAGGTGCGGACGAAATCGGGCAACGTGAAGAGGGACTGGAAGCCCTTGCTTTTCATCATGACAGACGGTGCCCCGAGCGACACGCAAAAATACAAGGAGATGATCCCGGAATGCCAGAAGCGCGGGTTTGCGACCATAGTGGCATGCGCGGCGGGGATGAAGGCAAAAATCGACTCCCTGCAAAATTTGGCTACAAGCATCGTGTCCTTGGATACTTGCGACGGGGCGACCTTCGCGCAATTTTTCAAATGGGTATCGGATTCCATCGGCAGCGGGGCGCAGAGCGTTGGCGTAACAGAGAATCTAACGCTTCCACCGCCGCCGGATGCCATCAACATTGTTTAAAAGGAGCATATGGAAATGAGTGATGAGACCACCCCGGCAAAACCTGAAGAGATTTCCAAGGTTCCGGACCCTGCCAGCCAGCTAAAGCAACCTTCCGAATTGGATGGGATCATACGTCACGAGTGGAAAACACTTGTGAGTTGTACTGTCGCAAACGATTATCGTTTTTCCATGAAAGAGGGAATCGCTAAGATTGCCGGTTATGAAGAGCCTGAGGTTAAAATTAAAGTCGTTCCTGAAAAATTTCCTGTAAAATGGGATAGCGATAAATATGAAATATCGTGTCGCCCAGATACGGAAGGCGATTTTTCGATTTACATACTGGTAAAAGTACCAGGCAAGGGCGAAAAGCACCTCTTCCCGTTTAAACTACCTGTAAATTCGGATCGGAAAACGCCTAGCAATCAGGATGCCGATAAGCGAAAGGAGATTGCCCCCAAGGCATCCATCAACCAGAACAATGATACGCAAATAGACGCCGCCCATAAAACTACTGTTAATCAAGGCGGCAACATGCAGACGGATGCCGCAGCAAAAACGTCCCTTGACCAGAACGGAGGCGCAATGCCGATGGGGGGCGCGGAAAAACCCATTCTGCATAAAATAACATTGCCCAATTGCAGAACCACGGGCATTGATTACTGCGTTCCATTGGAAAAGGAAATTGACAAGTTCATTAACCTGAAAGGGGCTGCGGAATTTATCGTTAACCCTAAGATTGACTGCTCCGCTGGTTTCGCCGTAAGCTGGGATCCCGATAAACACGAAATATCGTGCCACCCCGATCAAGCGGGCGATTTTGAGATCAACCTGTTTGCGGATGTGCGACGGGATGGAAGGCAGGAAAAACACCAGTTTCAGTTTAAATTGACCGTGAATCCCGATCCAAAATCGCTTTGGAAAAACATTCCGTCCAAACAGGATGGGCTTTACGCCAAGCCCGATAGCGATAAACATTTTAGGCTATGCGACAATAACCTGTCCATTATCGCGGCCAGCCAGCGTGGGCGTTCACATGCGCAGGTAGGAAGCTACCGCGATGATGATTTTGTCGCCGACTGGGATGCCGGTACAGCTTGCGCTATCCTGGCTGTGGCCGATGGAGCGGGCAGCGCGAAATTCTCGCGCAAGGGTTCGAAGATAGCCACGCAGGCGGCACTGGAAAAGGTCAAAGAGGCATTGGGAGTTGAATTCTGGGCGGGTCTCGAACCCAGCATAAAAAAATATGTCGAGGACAAGGATGTTCAAGCCAGGACGAAGATTCAGAATTCGCTATACATGCTTATTCAGGCCGCATGGGAAGCCAAGGCACGGATAAAAAAGGAAGCCGAAGACTGCGAGAAGGAATTTCTTGCGACGTACAAAAAGAACGAAAAGTTCACGGCTCGCGACTTCGCCACGACCCTGATTTTGACAATCGCCAAGAAATTGGATAAAAATGGCCGCTGGTTTATCGCCACGTACTGGGTCGGTGATGGCGGCATGGGTGTTTATAGCTCGAACCCGGAAATGGTTATCGTGCAGGGGACGCCGGACGGCGGCGAGTACGGCGGTCAAACCCGCTTCCTTACGGAGGATAGCAGGGAAGTTTGGCCGCAGGGAGACGATGCTGCGAGAAAGATTATAGAACGGCGTATAAGCTTCGATATCGTAGATTCGTTCGACGCCGTGGTTTTGATGACGGACGGTATAAGCGATCCAAAATTCGAAACGGACAGCAACTTGAATTCCATAGGGAAATGGAATGAATTGTGGACGGATATAAAGAAAGAAGTGCCATTTGAGAAACGAGATGAATCCGTGGCGGATTCCCTGCTTAAGTGGATGGACTTTTGGTCGCCCGGCAATCATGACGATCGCACGATGTTGGTATTGCATAACATGGGAGGGATCAATGGGCATCATTAAACTGACGGCTAAAGACGGTTCCCAGGTTGAATTCGTGGACAAGATAATCGGTTCAGGCGGAATGAAAGACGTGTATTTCACGGGCGACAAAAAAAACGTCGTCGCTTTTTTCAGGAAAAAACTGGATTTCAATGCCAAGGATCGCTTGGAAAACATAGTGGGAAAATATCGCGAAAGCATTTTCAACCAAACTGGGGGGGAGTACTGGAAAGATATTTACTGCTGGCCAGAAAAGATAGTCGAATGGAACGGGCTGACGGGTATCGTCGTACCGACATATTCCCAGCATTTTTTCTTTGAACACGGTTCCCTCAACGGCGATTCCCTGGGAATCAAAGGGAAGGAAAAAGAGGGCAAATGGTTCGCGTCTTCTTTTTTGAAATTTGGCCAGTTGGCTGAGAACGAACGCGGCGACTGGTTTCGCTATTTGCGCATATGCATCAATATCGCCCGGGGCGTAAGGCGGATGCATGCGGCGGGCTTGGCTCATTCCGATCTTTCCTATAAAAACGTGCTTGTCGATCCGGTCATGGCCAGAGCCAGCATCATCGACATAGACGGACTTGTGGTGCCTGGAAAATTCGCTCCGGATGTGGTCGGAACGCCCGATTTCATAGCCCCCGAAGTGATGATGACCCTGAAGCTGGATAAGAATGATCCCCAAAGAAAACTCCCCTCGCGTTATACGGATCAACACGCGCTTGCCATTCTAATTTATATGTATTTATTGAACAGGCACCCTTTGCGCGGCAAGAAAATTCATGATATCGATGATGAAAACCGAGATGAGGAATTGGCGATGGGTGAAAAAGCGTTGTTCGTCGAGCATCTAACCGACATTGGCAATCGCTATGACGAAAAATGGGTAAAAAGCAACAACGCCCCTTCCCGCCTCTCTCACCTAATGCCATGGATGAATTTGGATGCGCTGCCCTATAAAATTCTTGGCCCATATCTTAGCGAACTCGTGAAAAAGTCTTTTGAGGAAGGTCTGCATGACCCCAACCTGCGGCCTTCGGCGGATGACTGGGAAAACGCCTTGGTCAAGACGTCGGATCTTGTCCAGCAGTGCGTCAACCCGTCCTGCCCGCAGAAATGGTTTCCGTTCGACAATACCGTGCGCCCTGTTTGCCCATTCTGCAAAACGCAGTTCAAGGGCGTTTTGCCGATCCTCAACCTGTATTACAAGCGCGGAGACACGTTCAAGCAGGATAACCAGCGGGTGATGGTCTATAACGGCGTTCGTTTATATTCGTGGCATGTTAATAGAAGGGTCTTTCCGAACGAGAAGCTCACGCAGGAGCAGAAATCGCCGGTGGCTTATTTCCAATTCCACGACGGGAAATGGTTTTTGGTAAACCAGACATTGCATAGCATGAAAGATATAACCGACAATAAAAAAGCCATCGCCCCGAACGCGCCGGTGCAGCTCACGGACGGCCGCCAAATCCTGCTTTCCGAGGAGGAAGGCGGGCGATTGATACAGGTCCAGTTGGTGGAATGTTAAACGAGGAGGCAAAATGAGAAGGTTGCCAGTATATTTATTGATTGACACGTCCGAATCCATGGTTGGTTCGGCTATTGAGTCCGTGCGGACGGGTTTAAGCGTAATGCTGTCGGCATTACGGAAAAACCCTTATGCATTGGAGATGGGAGCGCTTAGTATAATTACATTTGGTGGTAATGCTAAAAAGCTTATAGGCGTATGGTGGGGCATTCGATATCAATCAATCGGCGGGATAAAACATCCGTTGAAACATTTAGGAGGCTGATATGGCGGTGGAACTTAGAAAAGGCTCGAAAATAAGCCTTGACAAAAAACCCAATAATACCTTGGGCGAGATTCTTGTCAATCTCAATTGGAATCAGGGCGGGGGCGCAAAAAAGGGATTTTTGAATTCCCTGTTCGGCGGCGGGAAAGGCGGCATCGATCTTGATCTGGGCTGTCTTTACGAACTTGCCAATGGCACGAAAGGCTGTGTCCAAGCCTTGGGGAACGCATTTGGAAATCTGAACAATCCGCCCTTTATTTCCCTGGACGGGGACGACCGTACCGGGGAATCGACCGATGGCGAGAATCTGCGCATCAACGGAAACCTGATCGCCAAGTTCAGGCGCATTCTGGTTTACACTTTTATTTACCAAGGCGCGGCCGACTGGAAACAGACCGATGGCGTGGTAACGATAAAGTACCCGGGAAGCCAGGACATCATCGTCCGCATGGACGAGTACGGATCCGGGCAGGGTATGTGCGGTATCGCCATGCTCGAAAACAGCAATAACGAAACGTTCACCGTTGAAAAGCTGGTAAGGTTTTTTAACGGCCATGAAGATCTCGACCGAGCTTACGGTTGGGGTATGAGTTGGGTCAAAGGCAGCAAAGACTAGAAGCATGTCGGTTAATTTGCAGAAGGGCGGGGGCGGCACCCTCAATAAGATCCTGGTGGGTCTTGGCTAGGACGTGGCAAACGGCGGCCCAGACATCGACTGTGACGCGATTGCGATTCTATGCGGCGAGAACGGAAAAACCATGGAAAGCATGTCATTTGAGCATTTGAAATATTCCATTGGCGTGTTGATGTACGTGCCTGCATTGAACAAAAAAATAGCCGCCGAATTATGTGAAAGAAAATATCCGCATCTGTCCTCCATAGTTTTTTGTTTTGAAGACTCGATCTTGGATCGGGGGTTGGAAGAGGCGGAGGAAACATTTTCCGCTTCCCTTGATTATATAAGCTCGAATTTGAACAAAAACACCGCGGTTTCTTTGAGTTTGCCCAAAATTTTCGCCCGAGTACGTTCGGTGGAACAGTTCCATCGTATCCGCCGGCTTGTGGAGCCACATGCGGAATTGGTTACCGGCTTTGTGATTCCCAAATACACGCCCAAATGCGCCAAACTCTACGAAAGAGAAATACATGCCATGAATTCGGGACGCAAAAAGCCATTGTATGTCATGCCGACGCTTGAGAGCGCGGAATTTATATACAAAGAGAATCGGCTGGAATCGCTACTGGAAATAAAAAAACGCATCGATGAAATCTCCCCTTATGTGCTTAACGTCAGAGTCGGTGGGAATGATTTTTGCGCGCTTTTCGGCTTGCGTCGCCATGTGTCGCAGACCATTTACGATATCGCCGTTGTACGCGATGCCTTGTCCGACATACTGAATGTTTTTTCGCGGGATTACGTCGTGTCGGGGCCAGTGTGGGAATATTTCGCAAACGATAGCGGCGAAGAGCAGCTTTGGAAAAAAGGCCTGCAAAGGGAGCTTGAGCTTGACAGGCTTAACGGGTTTATCGGGAAGACGGCTATCCACCCGTCGCAGTTGCCCGTGATCGCTAATGCAATGAAGGTAAAAAGCAGCGATTATGAGGATGCGCTTCAGATATTGAACTGGAACGATAGCACGCTTGGCGTGGTCAAATCGGCATCCCGGGAACATAGGTTGAATGAGGTAAAAGTTCATGCGACCTGGGCGCGCAAGATTTTATCGCTTGCGGAAATTTATGGGGTTTCGTATGACTGATAAAGCAAAAACAAAAAAGCGTGTCTGGCTCAACCAATGGTTTAGCACGGCGTATCATATCGTGAACCTTCTGCGGGAAGACGATGATTTTGACTTTTACATCATTGGCACGAGCCGCAACATGCATTCACCTGTTCGGCTTGTTTGCGATGAATGGTATGAGGAACCGGAATACAAGGACAGTGAAGTATATCTATCGTTCTGTGTTGATTTTTGCCAAGCTCATGACATTGACATATTTATTCCCAGACGCGGCATGGGCATTGTCGCCCATAATCTCGCGCGATTTAAAAACACGAAAATCATGGTGGAACATGATGTTCGCCTTTTTGATATATGTAACGACAAATTGTCATGCTATGAATATATCAAGCCTTTTTTGCCGGAAATCATACCGGAGTATGCGCTTGTGAAAAACGCCGAAGACTTTGAGAAGTCATGTGCGGAAATGTCTGCACGTTACGATGCCGTATGTTACAAGGCATCCCGCGATGAAGGCGCGACAACGTACCGCAAGTTCAACAAGCATATATGCGACGCTTTAGGCTCTATTCCTAGGGCGCGGGGGATATACATCGCCGCGCTTTTCGGCGAGGCATATGCGAAAATGTCTTCCGATTCCGTTCTGCTTGTAATGCCGCACTTGAATGGCCTTGAAGTAAGCGTGGATGTTCTGCGAACCGGAAGCGGGCTTATACTTTTGCCACGGTATAAACCGGGTGGGCGCTATGAGTACATAACTTACGAGCCGGATATTATCGCGCTATGCCAGACGATAATATCCCATATCCCACTTGACATGCCGTTCAACATTCAGTTTAAATATCACGATGGCAAGCCGTACTTGTTGGAAATCAATACGCGGATGTCGGGGGGAGTGCAGCTTGCGGTGCTTGCCTCGGGGGTCAATATTCCAAATATCGCTTGCAATAAACTTCTTGGCATCGAAAAAGAATGGCATGTGAATACCCGTGGAACGGGCTTGACATATATAGAAACACCATTGATTGTGAGGGATGATTATGACATATAACATTGCAGGGGCTCCGTTCCCCGTGGTTATCTGCGAACTTAACGCTGGCGAGACCGTCATTTGCCAGGCGGGGGCGATGGCGTGGATGACGGGCGGGCTCCGCATGAAAAGCGGCTTTGGCGGTAAGGGCATAGGCGGGATTTTTTCCAGGATGATGAGCGGTGAAAGCTTGTTTCTAAATGAGTACGCCGCGGAAACGGGATCTGGCACCATCGCATTTAGGGCGGAGGCTCCCGGTGAAATTCTCGCGATAAGACTAGGCGGGACGAAAACGATACTTGCGCAAAGAGGTGCGTTTCTGGCATCCGAGAAAAGCGTAAAGATGGAGATAGCCTTGCAAAAATCGTTGGGGGCTGGCCTTTTTTCGGGCGAGGGTTTTGTCCTGCAACGTTTTTCCGGCAATGGTCTGGTGTTCATAAACATCGATGGCACGGCAGTCGATTACGAGCTTGCGGCCGGCGAAACCATGCTGATGGATACCGGGACATTCGCGGCGGCGGAGGACAGCGTGTCCGTCGATGTTGAGATGGTGCGCGGAATCGGGAATATGATCGCGGGAGGCGAGGGCTTGTTTTTGACCCGAGCCCGCGGGCCTGGAAAAATATGGATGCAAACGATGCCGCTTTCCAACATCGCCAAGGCCTTGTCCAGATTCCTGCCAAAGAGATAGGCGCTGCGATGTACTTGAACGCAGACTTAATCCGTATCGCCAGAAGGAATTACGATGGGGCGCGCCGTTTCGTAGTCGTCAACCCATTGCAGGGAAAGCACGTCCCGGTGTCGCCGTCCAAGGCGATTGCCATGATGGGCGATTTGGGGCGCGCGGTGAAAAACGCCTTCCCCGATGAAAAATTTTTGTGCATAGGTTTCGCGGAAACGGCGTCGGCGATAGGCGTGGTCGTGGCGGGAATCCTTGACGCGCCTTATTTGCACACAACCCGCGAGCACATAGTCGGCGTCAAGGATTATTTTTTCTTTCAGGAAACCCACAGCCGCTGGGCTGAACAGAAACTGTGCGCGGATGGCTGGAAGGATTTGTGCAAAGGCGTAACGCGAATCGTTTTGGTCGATGATGAAATATCCACGGGCAAAACGATACGCGCTCTTGTCGCGCTGTTACGCAAAAACAAGGAAATCGATGGGGACATGCGGTTTACCGTGGCCAGTATCATCAACACGCTTGATAGCGACTATGAACGTTATTTGCAAGAGGAATCGATCGATGCCGCATATTTGCTAAAGGCGTCGAATTCGTCGTTCGATGCCGAAACGGAATCAATAACCCTCGTAATGGATATTCCGCATAGCGATGGCATGGAATTGGATGTACGGCCCCATTTTGTGGAGTATGGCGGGAAAGTCGAACCAAGGCGCGGCGTTGATATAAAGACTTATATCGCTGCCTGTGATCTTCTTGCGGAAAAAATAATAGGCGATGTGGAAAATATTCGTTCCATGAAAACAAAGACCGCCCTTTTTTTGGGGACGGAAGAATTCATGTTTCCGGCAATCAAGGCGGCATCGGTTTTTGAAAAACGGTACCCCGAAATCGATGTTAAATGCCATGCCACTACAAGCTCCCCCATAGCGCCATCGAAAAAGGATGGGTATCCAATCCAAAACGCCCACGGGATTCGAAGTTTTTATGCGGAGGATCGGGGCACCTTCGTCTACAATCTTATGGAATACGATTTGGCCGTGGTGGTAACGGACACTGAATTTAACGACGGCCAATTAAAGAATAGCGTGGATTCCATTTGCGGGGCACTTGCGGCAAACAATATAACGAATATATTCATCGCCAAATGGGGAAGGTGATTTGAAAAGCGGCTTCAAGAAAGATGACGTAACGATTTTGCTGAAAGATTTGAGCGGGCGGATTTCCGAGCTGGACACGGACGAGCGCGAAAAACGCATACAGGCCGGCGTTCATTATTCCGAGATGCTGCCCGTCGAATACAAACCAAGCGATAGGTACGTCGAACTTTATTCCCTGGCCTTGCAAAAATTCTCGCAGGAAACGGCTTTGGCGGTATGCTCGGTTGCGAAGCAAATCTTTGAACGCAAGGGCGAAAAAGTGGCGATTGTCTCGCTCGCGCGGGCGGGCATAACCACGGGTATTCTTATCAAGCGTTTTATCGAAAAAATGTACGGCGTGAGTATCGCCCATTACGCCATCTCGATAATCCGCGGGCGCGGCATCGACGCCAATGCGATGGGTTTCATCTTGGCAAGGCATTCCGCCGCCGATATACAATTCGTCGATGGCTGGACCGGGAAAGGCGCGATTGCGCGGGAACTCGACGCCGCGCTTTCGGCTTTATTCCCAGACGTGGACGCCGCCCTTGCCGTGCTTGCCGACCCCCCGCGACTCGCCGCCCTACGCGGCACTTGCGATGATTTTCTTGTCCCAAGTTCCTGCCTTAACGCGGTGGTCTCGGGCCTTTTGAGCCGCAGCATTTTGAATGACGCGCTTATTGGCAAAGATGATTTTCATGGGGCCGTTTTTTATGACAAGCTTGTTCAATACGACCGCACATATGAATTTGTCGATAGCGTCGAAAAATATTTTGATTTCGATTATGTGCCTGCGCCCTCGCCATGCATGGGAGGCGAATCGGATGTGGAACGCATTCGGCGCGATTTCGGGATTGCCGATATTAATTTCGTCAAGCCGGGTATAGGCGAAGCGACCAGGGTGCTGCTTCGAAGGGTGCCGTGGAAACTGCTTGTACACTGTTTGGATGACAAGCTTTATTTGGGGCATCTTTATCGACTGGCAAAGGAAAAAAACGTGGAGGTCGTCGCATACCCAATGAACGCCTACCGCGCCTGCGGGCTGATAAAAAAACTAGACATATGATAATGCTCGCATGTGATTTGGACAACACCATTATTTTCAGAAAACCGAACCCCTTACACGATTACGTTCCCGCGGAGTATCTTGATGGAAAACCCTTGACGTATATTTCGAGACGCGCGCTTGAATTGTTTCAAAACATCGATCGCCATGTCGAGTTCGTTCCGGTTACGGCCCGCTCCATGGAGGAATACGCGAGAATCGCCGTTTTCGCCGACAGACCGCCGAGGTATGCGATCACGAGTCTTGGCGGCGTGATCCTAAAAGACGGAAAAATGGACGCGGAATGGGAAAAACGGCGGGACGCGATCATGCGGCCGGTTCGCGAAACCTTGGGACGGGTTTATCTAACATTCAAGGGCGAAGGGCGCGCGTCGCGTATCCGAATGGTCGATGAAAGTTATCTTTTCCTGAAGTCGGATTGCGCCGAAGACCTGGAGCCCGAGATACGCGGACTATGCGAAGATTCCGGCCTGAATATCCTGCGCCGCGGGAAAAAAATATATATAACGCCGATGGGAATAAACAAGGAAACCGCGGCGCTTGCCCTGCGCGAAGAGCTGGCGGCGAAGATCATGGTGGCCGCCGGGGACAGCGATTCGGACATAGGCATGTTGAACGCCGCGGATTACGCGCTTGTGCCGGAGCTGGATATGCTCGCCGGTTTGAAACCGCGCCGCGGCGCTTTCTCGACCGCGGGAAACGACTTCGCGTCGTTCGTTTTCGGTTTTTTGTCGGGCTGCGATAGACAGGATAAAATCTGACACTTGTCGAAAGAACAGATATACTTTTTGACAAGGGCACAGAGTGACAGACACCCTGCGCAAAAAGCCTTAAGACCTGGTGTCTGTCACCCGCGCACCGCCGTAAATATGGTTATCCCCCTTTTCCGTTAACTCGTAACAGGGTTCCAGTATATGATCCCGCTCCACAATCTCGATAAGCTCGATGGCTTTAAGATGATTTATGGCATTGCGAACAAGGTCTTGTTCTGTGCAGCTTAGGGTTTGTGATAATTGCAACAGATGTTGCTCTATTAGTACGCCCCCCGTATGGCACTGATGTTGCCTAAATAACCCCAAAATTTTTTCCGCGACTTGTTCGACTTCTTCCATAACTACCAGACTCCTTGCGTTTAAAGCCCGCGCGGCTGTAATATTTCAGGGCGATGCCCTTTTTGCCCAACGGACAAAACAAAAACTACCTTGGCGGGCACCTCCATTATTCCGCCCGTTTGGAAACTACGGCCTGAATGTCACTCTGAACCCCCAGCGACTCAGAGTATAAGTTCCCGCTCTTCTGTCGTTCTGTCTGTAAGCAAAAAATGGAAACCCGACCACATCTCCATGTATGCTCATTCCACCTGGAAGTGTTACACTTTCAATATTCGAAAAATAATATCGTACCCAAGATCCGTGACCTCCGTACCTAATTCCTCTCAAAGTTTCAGGGAATATGATTTTTCTAACAGCGAGGCGGGGATCTCTTGCTTCGTAGAACCCTCTACGATGAGGAGGAGCAACCCAACGCAAACCATATGGAAAAATCAAAGTTGAAGAGAGAAAGGAAGTACTGCTGAAACCTCTGAATACAGTTATGTCACCACCCCCACCAAACAACAGCAGATTGTCAATATCCAAACCATTCTCCCTTACGCCCGCTATATTGCTGTGATCCGACACAGTCATAATAGAAAGTGACTTCTCTCTGGAAGCCCTTTCGGCGGGAATTCCGTCAATGCTGCTAATCCTGATGGTGATTACATCGGTGATTAAGTTGGCATCCACATGTTGGAAAGTAATATTTCGTTGGGATAGATCGTGTACTGGATTTATTTCTACACCGCCACCTGCTCCTAGAGAGAGAAAGGACGAACCATCCGGCCTCCTCCTCTGATCCAGCGGATCTCTTTGCCAGCCGTATCTTAGGTTGACCCTTTGCCTGCCCAGGCTTCGCCCATCGGAATTAAGAAGCTCCACTTCGACCGATGAGTTTCTTATCCCAGATTCTTGCAATGCGGTACCAACTGTTGTGCTTGGCCATCTGTCCAAGCCCCATACTTCAGCCCTGCCAGTGGCAACCAGCCCCTGACGCACTGCGCGCATAACCCTGTTTATCACTATAAAATACTGCACGTCGGCAACCGCAGCCACCATTCCGGTTCTAAGGGCTGCGGTCTCATTTTGAAAATCAGTTGACACATGTACCACATCGGTTGAATATACGATGTAGAATGGAGGAAAGTTTTGTACATGCGCAGCGAAAAATTCCTCCGCTTCCTTAAGCCGTTCCACCCATTGCCCTCGCCATGCTATGTCGTTGCGCACGTCCTGTCCTATGTTCCCGCTACGCACGTTGGCTTCAAGAATATTCAGTCGGCTTGCGGCCTCGGCCAGGGCCGGATCATGGTTTGCCGCCTGCATATAACGGGACAGGGCCACTATCTCGGTGCCGCCCCTCTGGGCAATTATGCCCTGGGCCAAGGCTGTATGGGCGTTTATTGACTGTTGGGGAACCGCCCCGCCAAGCGCCTGCATTGCGATGGGCGTAAGGGACACGCCCATCTGGGTCAAGAGTTCCATCGAGGCCCTGCGTATGCCGGTAAAGTCGTCCATCTCGGCCACGGTGGGGGTGCTTGAAAATGAAGCCCTTGTTACGCCTATGTTGTCCCTGCCGGTTCCCACCACCTGAATCTGCAGGGCGTGTCCCGCGCCGGTTCTGGTTATGCTTCCCGTTAGAACGTAGTCCACGTTGGCGATTTCGCCAAGGCGGCCAAAGTCCTCCTCGCTTTGGTAAATGCCGCTTTCGGTTTCGGCCAGAACGCTTTCAAGGGTCATTCTGTCCAGCACCGAGATGGCGGAAAACCTTGCCAGATCGCCTACCAACACGCCCTGTACCATTGTGGGCAGATAGCTCTGTTCCGCGGAAAGCCCTACCGCGTCCGGCACCAGCACGGCAAGGCGAATACCCCTGCCGGCATCCCCGGTAAAGTACGGGGGTGCTTGCTGTGCCTGGGGTGCCGGCCTATTTGCCGGCGAAGGGGTACCGCAGGATGCCAAAGCGACGAGCAATAATGCAGTGAATGCCGCAAGACCTAAGTGTTTCATTTGAACCTCCATTCTTGAAACGGGACGTGTATATTCCAAGGCCCTAACTTGCCGCCTTGCAGATGGCAAGACGTTTTGTGTAATTTTAAGCCATTTTGGACAATGTATGCTAAGGGAAATGCCCTTACGGTAATTGCTACCGTATGTAAATCGGGGGGGGGGGGGGGGGGGGGGGGGCATAGCTCTACTGTGGAATCTCAAGCCAAGCTTCCAACGAGGCGAGTGTTTTTGTAGACAATTACGAAAAATTGTGATTTTATGCCCAACTCCTTTTCGCATGAAAACCGCCAAGGGTTTTTGCCCGTGGCGACTTTAGCCTTACTATTAGATTGGCATGATTATTTGGTGCCTGTCAAGTGAAATGCGCGGGAATTTTCTGGGAACAATTCAAGCGGGGCTTTGCGATTTTCCTGTTGGTTTGCTGCCAGTAAAGGTAGTCGTCCCATGCCCTTTCGGCGAAGACCAGCCTAGCCACCCGCCAGGGCCTCCAGGTCTTCCAGCGTGACGACTTTCACCTTGCCCTGCTCAATCTGCCCTGCGGCCTCGTCGATTGCGGCCATGTTGCGCTCGCCGTAAAAAGGATCCACCGACACATCAAAGGGTATTCGCTGCTCGCGGCTCATCTTTTTCGCAAAGATGGTAAAAGCCGTGGTCATGTTCATTCCCAGAGTTCGGCAGGTGCTTTCCATCGACTTTTTTAGCTCCTCGTCCATGCGAATATTTACCAAAACCTGTGCCATTTCATGCCTCCGCTTTCAGTATACGCCAAGATCTATACACTGTAAAGACAGATTGCGTGGGCGGGAGCGCGACGGTGTCAGTCACTACTTCCGACCTACCAATCACTGCGGTGTCAGACACTGGGTTTTTAGGCTTTCCGCGCTTGGTGTCTGGCACTTTGCCTAAGCAGCCAACCAATCGCGACCCTTCGTTTGGTGTGGCTGGCAGGCACCAGGTTCTAGCGTTTTCATGACAGGCAAGAGCCACCCTTCGGGATGACCATTTTTTTTCGAAAATTTCCCGCCGGACTAAAGCATTTTTCAACGTTTTTGCCAAATAAGGGCCATGGGAACCGATTTTAGGGTACGGGAAAACCCCTCCTTGTCCCCCGCATCCCGCAAACGGGAGCAAAGGCAGCAATCCACTAGGGTGAAAATCTGGTGACACCATCGCGCCGCCGGCTCCCATGCCGCCATTGACCATGCATAAAAAACCAGTTATAGTATATGCATAGGAGATGCTATGAGAACGACTCTTGACTTAAACGAGGCATTATTGACCGAGGCGATGAAATGGATGGGCGAAACGACAAAGACGGCAACGATAAACGAGGCGTTAAAGCAATTCATCGAATTCAAGAAAAGAAAAAGGCTTGTTGAATTTGCCGGAAAAATGGATTTGGACGTTGACTTGGATATCACAAGGAAGAGAAATGGGTTACATTGTTGACAGCAATATCTGGATAGAATTTTTTAACAGGGGGAATTATTTCGATTCCGTTTCAGGTTTGCTGAATGACAACGAGGCATACATCAATAGGATTATATTGGCGGAATTGATACCTTCATCCAGAGCAAAGAGGGAGGAAGAATTTATCGAATGTCTTTATGGCATAGGATTATTGGAATTATACACTGACTGGGACGAAATCATTGAAATACAATATCATTGCATAAAAAACGGGATAAACAAATTAGGTCTGTTGGATATAGCGATAGCTCAAAATGCCAAACAAAATAACGTGGGAATTTTTACTATGAACAGGCACATGATATTGTTATGCAAGCTAATAGGGGTTGGGTGTCATGAGCAAGGTACCTGACACCGCCCTCTTTCTTGAAATTGCCCTTTCCTCTATACTCAACCTAGGGCAGCGTGTATGCCATGCGTGAACGAATGAACAATCGAGGGCTGAGTATGACACCGATACCTGCGGAAAAGAAAAAACATCTAGAAGCGATGGCGCTTAAACTGCGCTACAACCTGCTGGAGATGATCGGCGTGGGAAACGCCGGGCACCTGGGGGGATCAAGTTCGCTGGCAGAGGCCATTGCGGTGCTGTATTTTCACAAAATGCGCTTCGGCGCATCCATGCTGAAGGATCCCGACAGGGATCGGCTGGTTCTGTCCAAGGGGCACGCCGCTTTGATTCAGTACGCCGCGCTTTGCGAGCTGGGATGCTTCCCCAGGGAGGAACTCAAACGGGTAAAGACGCTGGACGGCTTGCTTCAGGGACACCCCGACCTTACAATCCCGGGGATCGAGGCGGTTACCGGTTCGCTGGGCCAGGGGCTGTCGATTTCCGTGGGCATGGCTCTGGCGCTTAGGCTGGACAAGAGCCCTGCCAGGGTGTACACGATCATGGGTGACGGCGAGCAGTCGGAGGGGCAGCTTTGGGAGGCGGCCATGGCTGCGGCGAACTTCAAGGTCGATAATCTGACGGCGTTTCTGGACTGGAACAAGGTTCAGGCTACCGGCCCCACCAGGGACGTGTTCGACATTCCAAACCTTGCCGACAAATGGGCGAGCTTTGGCTGGCAGGTCTTTACCCTGGACGGGCATGATGTCGAGGCCATTTGCGAGGGCATCGAAAAAGCCGCCGCCTGCAAGGGCAAGCCGTCGCTGATCATCCTGGACACGGTTAAAGGGAAGGCGTTCTCCTTTGCCGAGGGAAATGCCGCGTATCACAACGGCATTCTTAGCGAGGAAGTCTACGAGCAGGCAAAAAAAGACTTGGATGCGGTTAAGGCACTGCTAGGCTGAGGGGGACAAAATGGAAAAACAAAATTTGCGAAAAGCCTACGGCGAAAGCCTCGTGGAACTTGGAAGGCAGAACCCAAACATCGTGGTGTTGGAAGCCGATCTGGGCAAGTCAACAATGTCGTGCCTTTTCAAAGAGGCCTTCCCGGATCGCTGCTTCGAGATGGGCATTGCGGAACAGAACATGGCATCCACCGCCGCAGGCTTTGCGCTGGCTGGAAAGATACCCTTTTACAGCACATTTGCGGTGTTTGCCTCTGGACGGGCGTATGACCAAATCCGCTGTTCCATTGCCATCCCCAGGGCAAACGTGAAAATCTGCGGCTCAAGCTGCGGCCTTTCCGACTTTGGCGACGGCAAAACCCACCAATCCATCGAGGATGGGAATATCATTAAAACAATTCCCAACATGACGGTTCTGAATCCTGTTGATGCCGTTGAAACAAAAAAAATGATGCCTGTCATTGCGTCCTACGATGGCCCCGTGTACATCCGCATCAACCGAAACGACCTGCCCGTTTACACTCCACCCGAAGGCGAATTCAGCATAGGCAAGATGTACCCGATTCGGGACGGCAGCGACGTGGTGATTTTCGCCACTGGTGCAATGGTGTGGAAGTCCGTGGAGGCCGCCGAGAAACTGCAAGACCAAGGGGTTTCGGTGCAGGTGGTGAATGTTAGCACCCTTAAACCTTTGCACAAGGCAGAAGTCCTAAAATATACGGTGGGCAAAAAGGCGATTGTCACTGCGGAAGAGGCGACCAAGATCGGAGGACTTGGGCAGGAGATAGCGGCCTTGCTGTTCGGGGAACTGCACATACCGTTTGCACAGGTGGGCATAAACGACGAGTTCGGTACGTCCGCACACACCTACGAAGAATTGTTGACAAAATATGGCCTTTCATCGGATCATATCTATGCCAGGGTTGCACAGACCCTGGGCAAAAACTGAAGGAGGAATACTATGACAATCGGATTTATCGGGCTGGGAATCATGGGCCGCCCAATGGCAAAAAACCTTATCAAGGCTGGCTACAAGCTTGTGGTGTTCGACAAATTTGCCAATGTTGACGATGTTACGGCCTTGGGTGCCGAAGGGGCTTCGTCCAACAGCGATCTTGCCGCAAAAAGCGACGTTATTATAACAATGCTGCCAAATTCACCCGACGTAAAGGAAGCCGTCCTAGGCCCCGGGGGGGTGGCCGAATCGGTCAGGCCTGGAACGATAGTGGTGGACATGAGTTCGATTGCCCCTGCGGCGGCCCAGGAAATCGGGGCCGCACTTAAGGGGAAGGGCGTGGACTTCTTGGATGCCCCGGTGTCGGGCGGCGAACCCAAGGCCATCGAAGGTACGCTTGCGATTATGGTCGGTGGGGACAAGGCCGTTTTCGAGAAGGTCAAGCCCATCCTGGAAAAAATGGGAGCGCCCGTTACACTGGTGGGCGAAGTCGGGAGCGGCAACGTAACGAAGCTGGCCAACCAGATTATCGTGGCCTTGAACATTGCGGCGGTTTCCGAGGCCTTCGTGCTGGCAACCAAGGCCGGGGTTGATCCCCAGGCTGTGTTCGATGCGATTAAAGGCGGGCTTGCAGGTTCCACAGTAATGAACGCCAAGGTTCCCATGATTCTGGATGGCAATTTCAAGCCGGGCTTTCGCATAGAGCTGCATATCAAGGATCTGCAAAACGCCCTTGATACGGCCCACGAACTGGGTGCGCCTGTTCCGCTTACGGCATCGCTAATGGAAACCATGCAGGGGCTAAAAACCGATGGGTACGCCGCAAACGATCACAGTGCGATTGTCAGGTTTTACGAAAAACTTGCAAAAGTCGATGTGCGGAAATAACCAGGGGCCGCTATGCGTTTAGACGGAAAAGTCGCCCTGGTTACCGGCGGGGCGCAGGGGCTGGGTGCGGCTATCGCCAGGCGTTTTGTGGAAGAGGGTGCGCTTGTCTTTATAGCGGACATGCAGGCCGACCTTGGAACGGGGACGGCGGCTGAGATAAGCGCAAAAGGTGGAAAGGCCCATTTCCTTGCCCTGGACGTTACGCGGGAGGAAAGCTGGATTGCGGCAAGGGCCAGGGTCGAGGAAACAGCCGGGCGCTTCGATGTACTGGTGAACAATGCCGGCATCAACATAAGGGAACCGATCGAGGAGATGAAGGTGGAAAACCTGGACAAAATGCTTGCGGTGAACGTGCGTGGCCCTTTTCTTGGCATAAAGCATTTCCTGCCCTTGCTTCGCAAATCCGGGGGAGGTTCGATAATCAACATGTCCTCGGTGTGTGGGCTTGTCGGGCACAGGTACACGACCGAGGCCTACACCCTTACCAAAGGCGCGGTAACGCTGTTAACCAAGACCGTCGCCGTGCGTTATGCGAAGGACAATATCCGGTGCAACTCGATTCACCCCAGCACTGTGGACACGCCTTTGGTGCAGGAGCTTTTAAAAAACCCGGAACGCAGGCAGGAACGCCTTGGGGAAGTGCCGCTGGGACGGCTTGCCACCGAGGCCGACGTGGCGAATGCGGCGCTTTTCCTTGCATCGGACGAGGCGGCATTTCTGAATGGGGTTGCGTTGCCGGTTGACGGTGGGACTGCTGCGGATTAGGGGCATACCCGGCAAGGCCTTCCAAGCCAGAGACTACTCTTCGGTTCCCTTGCCCTGGATTTTCCCTGCCGCTTCTACGATGAGATTGGCTATTTCTTCGGGGTTCAGCTTGTCCGTGTCTATAACGAGGTCGGCAAACTCATAGTCGTCATTGTCCAGGTTGTAAATACGCAAATAGCGGTCGTGATCCTGGTGATCCCTTTCGGCGGTGAACGAGGCGGCGGACTCGATGGTTTCCCCTTCCCTGTTCAGTATCCTTGCGGCCCTGGTGTGCGCCGATGCCCGTAGGTACACCTTAAGATCGGCCTCTTCCAGCATCCAAATTGCAAGGCGCGAGCCAAGCACGCAGCCGCCGCCGGCACGGGCAAGCTCCAACTGCCGCCTATCGACTTCCTTGTCCCAGGTATCGTCCTTGGAGGCCATGTCCAGTACGTCCCTAAGACTAATGCCCGTTTCCTGTGCCAAAGAACGAAAGGTGAAATTTACAAATCTTAGGCCCAGCTGGTTCGCCACGATTTTGCTAACCGTTGTGTTTCCACAGCCACTTTTGCCCGAAACGGCAATCTTGATACCTGTTTTCATTCCTGCCCCACCATCATTCAATGTTCCTAAGCTGTTCCCTCACGTTTTCAAGGGCTTCCTTCATTTCCACCACGGCACGACTTACATCGGCAATCGTGCTCTTCGAGCCTATGGTGTTTACCTCGCGGTTTATTTCCTGGCACAAAAAGTCAAGCTTTTTCCCCGGCCTGTCGTTCCTTGCCGCCTCCGCCCTGAATTCGCAAAGGTGCGAGGACAGCCTTGAAAGTTCCTCGGAAACGGTGTACTTCATCAACAGCACGGCGGTCTCCGCAAGGAGGCGGTTTTCGTCGATGCTTCCCCCGCTAAGCTCCTTGAACCGTGCGCTGATGTTTTCTTTTATCGTGGCCTCCAGGCTTGGAACATGGCTGGTGACGGTTTGCAGCGCAAGTTCGATGCGGCCCAGCGAAGCGAGTATGTCATCCTCGGTGTGCTTCCCTTCCCTTGCACGCTCCGCCACGAAGGCCGCAAGGGCTTCCTGCAGGACGGGTTCAACCGCGTTCCAGGAACGCTCGACATCCAGGTTTTTCTCGGTTTCCAGCACCCCTTCCATCTCGATCAGCCTTGACAGGCTTATTTTTTCGTCTATGCCCACAATGTCGCCAAGCTTGGAAACGGCCTCCATGTAGGCCTTGGCGGCGGCGGCGTTCACGCTGACGTTTACCCGAACATTGGGTTCCCTTACCCGAATCGAGACATCGACCCTTCCCCTGCCGCAGCATCCGGAAACAAGCCCACGAATTTTTGGCTCAAGGCATGAAAGCCAGGAAGGGAGGCTAAGGGACACTTCCAGAAAGCGGTTGTTGTAGCCCCTTATCTCGACCGAAACGGATATGTCGTTGGCCGTCCGTTCCTGCCAGGCAAAACCCGTCATACTGTTCATTGGGGAACCTCCGCATTGTCACGGAAATGCTCGAAAAGCCGTAGCCCAAGGGGCCAGTTGTTGCCGGCGCCCAGGGTAAGGAACAAATCGCCGGGCTTAAGTATTTCTTTCAGGGGTTCAAAGGCATCCAGTGGCTCGTCAACATAATGCAGGAGCGGAAGGGCTTTTTTACCCCGGAGGCCCTCGATTTTCCCATGTAGGGACATCCCGTCGATATGCCCGTCGAAATGTTCACGGGCGGAGGCATAGATCTTGTGAAGGAAAAGCAGGTCCGCAGCGGAAAGCGAGTCGGCAAACCCGTCCAGCAGGGCCGCCGTTCTGGTAAAGGTGTGGGACATAAAACTTACCACAATCCGCCTTGAAGGGTAAAAAGCCCTTAGCCCTTCGAGCGTTGCCCGGATTGCGGTGGGGTGGTGCCCGTAATCGTCCATGAAGATTATGCCGCCGGCACTGCCCACGACCTCGGCCCGTCGTTTCGAGCCGGCAAAGCCCTCCAGCGCCTTTTTTGCGGCGGCCTGCCTGTCCCTGTTCCAGCCATCGCCAAACTCCTTCCCCAAAAGAACGCCGGCAAGGGCAAGGGCGGCGGCGGCGTTCAAGGTCTGATGGCGGCCGGGGACACGCAGGCAAAGCTCGTCGGCAAAGGCCTTGATGCGAAACGCCGCCATGTCGTCGTGGATCCGGTAGGAATCGATGCCGTAATCGCCCCCGGCGGAAAAGCCGTAGGGAACAAAGGCAATGTCCTGCCCCTCCCTTTCGATGGTTTGGGCGACATCGCAGGCGCCGGGATCGTCGGCGCAGTAAATCAACTGGCCGCCGGGGGGGATGAGGCGGCAGTATTCGACAAAGGCATCCCGTATGGATTCGTAGCTGGGGAAAAAGTCCTGGTGATCGCTTTCCACGGATGTAAGGATAATCCGCTGGGGGCGAAACGCGAGAAAATGTTTCCTGTACTCGCAGGTTTCCGCAATAAAGTACTTGTTTCCAAGGACAAGGGTCGATCTTCCCTTGAAATTCGACACGGCGCTTCCAACAAGAACCTGCACGGGAAGCCCAAGGGCCTGCATAAGGCAGCCGCACATTGCCGTGGTGGTGGTCTTGCCGTGAACGCCGGCAACCCCCGTGGAATCGAAGCCCAGGGAATAAGCGCCAAGGGCCTCGGGGTATGTTGCTGTCGGGATGGATTTTTTTCGGGCTTCGGCAATCTCGGCATTGTTTTCCTCGCCGTAGGCGGAGGAATGAATCACAAGGTCGATATCGTCGCCTATGTGGGCAGGGTCAAAGGATTCATGGAAGGGTATGCCAAGTTCCTTGAGGATGGCATCGGTATAGAAAGTTTCGGGGGTGTCGGAGCCTGCCGTTTTTACCCCCGTGCCCTGCAAAAGCTCGGCAAAGGCGCACACACCCGTCCCCTTTATTCCGACAAAATAGACCGAGGAACGTGAATGGAACATATCGGAGCTATAAACAAAGCCCATATTTAGTTTTACATCGAATTAGCCGGCAATTCAAGGGAAGCGAGGCGATATTCCCTAGGCCTGCCGCTTCCCGGATCGTAAAAGGACAGCCAATCCGCGCTTAGGGAAAGACAAGCCCCGGGCGCTCCCCCGCCGGGCGGGCCGTACAGGGGATCGTTCAGAATCGGGTAGCCGATCCACGCAAGGTGGCAGCGTACCTGGTGGCGGAACCCACGGCTGAGCCTTAGGCCAAAGCTAAAGCGTCCCCTCAAAGCGCCCCCGCAAGGCTTTTCTTCCGAAACGCTTAAAACTTCTGTTCGGTAACATCCGCCTTGATCCTTCGCAACTTTTTTCCGGCTAGTACCTACCACAGGGCGCACCTGCCTACTGCCTGGGCCAAAGGGGCGGAAGTAGCTTTCTATGGAAAAACCGCCCTGCCGGGAAGGGCAGAAGCCGGGAAGGGCAGGCGGTGGGGGGAAAGCCGCGATCCCGCCTGCTAGGGTTTTTTGGCAGACCGCGCTATACCCTTTGACAAACCCCCCCTTGGCCTGTTGCCCCAGCAGGCAGTCAAGCGAATTCTGGTTTTTTGCAAAAAGCACAAGCCCCCTGGTTTCAAAGTCCAGGCGATGCAGAAGGCCGCCTTCCGTTTTCTTCCTGCCGCAAAGCTCCATGACATGGGGGAAAAGCCCAGCATACCAGTCGAGAAGGGTGCCGCCGCCCCCTGCAAGAAGGGGGGCACAATGCATACGTGGCGGTTTGAATATCACCGCAAAATCCTCGGTTTCGCCAAGGACATAAGGGCTGTGTGTTCCAGGCATTGGTTCGTATACTGGGAATTATAAGCCGGGGCAACGGCTTGTTCAATAAGCCATGAATCTTAGCGCCGGCCTTGCCCAGCCACAATTTTTTTATTTTCTTCGGAAAAACGCTTGACTTTTGCCCATGGAACCACCAAGATTAGCACACAAGAGGCGGCATTGGCGGCTGCCAACACAAAAGGGGGATTTTACGGCACAATGTTGAATATTAAGCCGCCTATTCGGCTCATTACCCCCCCCCCCCCCCCCCCCCCCCCCGAGCTAATTCCTTACCAGATATAGACTTACGTGACAAAAGCGTAAAAAATCACCCAGCCAAAAGCTACACAAATTATAGCCCCTGGCGTGTTTCGCCTGGGGTAAATGGGGGGAAGATCCGTCCCAAGGGAAAACCGCGCGTCGCGCGAGCAAATACAGTATCAGGTTTATCAAACTTCCAAACGAAAGGAGAATCGACATGAAAAAAATTGCACACTGGAAAATGACCGCGGCATTGGGCCTTGCCCTTGCGCTGATCCTGTCGGGCTGCCCAACGGACACGCCCGAGCCCACGGTGACCGGGGTTACCGTAAGCCCCAACCCAGCCAGCGTGGAAAGGGGCGAAACACAGCCCTTTGACGCGACAGTCCTGGGGAGCAACAACCCGCCGCAGGCCGTAACATGGACTGTCGAGGGGGGCCAACACGCCGAAACCGCCATCGACAGGGACAGCGGCTTACTTAGCGTGTCGCCGTATGAGGCCACCGAAACGCTTACAGTGCGGGCGACCTCCACCTTCAACACCGCGGTCTACGGAACGGCGACCGCCAACTTGACCGGTGGGGCTGGAGCGGCAGCCGACATTGCCTGGACGGCGGCCGCAAACGATGCCGCCAACACGACCGCCATCGACTTCAGCTTTGCCTCCGCAATTACGGGGCTTGCGGTAGGCGACATTACCCTTGCACCGGGAACAGGCGCCGCGACGCCGGGCGAGCTGGTTGGCAGCGGGATGTCCTGGTCGCTTACGGTCACCGTTACAAGCCCAGGAACCGTGTACGCCTCGATTGACAGGGCGGGGATTGCGCCGGAGCCGCAGCAGGTCGAGGTCTTCCAGGGCGGCACCGCCATCCCGGCGGAGATTGTCGGCAGGTGGCACCTTGAGCCCATCGGCTTTATGTACGAGTTTACGGACGAAGGCTGGTTCATCCCGGCCACTGGCTACTCCGGGCAGAGGGTGTCGGTAAGCGGAAACACCCTTAGCGTTTCCATGGGCGGCGACACGGTGGGGACGGCCAATTTCGAGCTTGCCGCCAACCTGATGACGCTTTCCAACGTCGCAGGGGCCGCCGGCTTTGCCCCCGGGCCGCACGTAAGGCATGACATTACGTTTACCGCAACCGTAAACTGCGAGGTGTTCACGACCGCAATCTATCTTGAGTTCAGCCACCCGGTCTGGGGGCTTAGCCCGGCGCATGTTACGGTAATCAACCAAACCGGCACGGTAATGAGGGGGGCTTTGACCGGCGAGGGAAGGTCCTGGTCGCTGGAAGTCGCCGTCGTGACGGCTGGAAACGTGATAGTCTCGATAGACAGGCCCGGGATTGAGGGCGGCGTGAAGCCGGTGGCGGTTGACAATTCCGTTGACTGGACGGCGGCGGCCAACGAGGGCCCGAACACGACCTTCATTGACTTTGAGTTTACCTTCCCGGTTCACGAGCTGACCGGGGATGATATCACCGTCGCCGCCGGAACCAGCACGGTAACGACGGGGGCTTTGACGGGCGGGGGAACCTCGTGGTCGCTGGCGGTCACCGTTACCAGCCTTGGGGACGGGGACGTCTCGGTTTCGATAGACATGCCAGGAGTTGTCGGCGGGCCAAGGGTGGTTGAGGTTTTCAGGGAGCCCATCTCATGGGCCGCAACCGCTTCTGGGCGCAGATCCACGGACACCCTCAACTTTGAATTCGACGAGCCGGTTCCGGAACTTGTGGCGGACGACATCATTGTTACCGGCGCAGGCGGAGCGGTGGAGCCAGGAGCCTTGACGGGCGGGGGAACCTCCTGGTCGCTGGCGGTTGTCACCACAAGCAGCGGAGACGTGGACATCCGGATTGAAAGGCACGGTGTTGAGGGCGGGCCGGTTACGGTAACGGTCAATGTCGTCAGATATGTGTCCGCCGGTGGCTCTCATACGGTGGAGATTCGAGGAGACGGCACACTTTGGGCCTGGGGAAATAATTGGAATAGCCCCGTGCAAATAGGGGCGGCTACGGACTGGCTTGCCGTATCCGCCGGTGGCTCTCATACAGTGGCGATTCGGGAGGACGGCACGCTCTGGGACTGGGCCTGGGGAGATGATGGCCCAGTACAAATAGGGACGGACACGGGCTGGCTCGCCGTGTCCGTTGGCTACGGGCACACCGTGGCAATACGTGAAGACGGATCGCTGTGGGCTTGGGGTAATAACTGGAATGGCCAGCTTGGTGATGGCACCACAACCAGCCGCCACAGCCCCGTGCGAATTGGGGCAGATACGAGCTGGCGTGCAGTGTCCGCTGGCTACGGGCACACCGTGGCGATACGGGGGGACGGGTCGCTATGGGCTTGGGGACGGAAGTACAGATGGGGCTTGTACCATCCTCTACTCGTACAGAATCACGGTCCCAGCCCTGTACGAATAGGGACGGATACAAACTGGGCCGCCGTATCTGCAGGTTCCGTTCATGTAATTGCAATCCGTGAAGATGGCTCGCTATGGGCTTGGGGATTCAATGAAAATGGCCGGCTTGGGGACGGCACGTCGGCCACCCGCCTCAGCCCCGTGCGAATAGGGACGGACATGGACTGGCGTACCGTGTCCGCAGGTGGCGGTCACACAATGGCGATTCGTGGAGACGGCTCGCTATGGGCCTGGGGAGATAATAGGAATGGCCAGCTTGGGGACGGCACGAGCGGTGGTTGGATGAACAATCGCTTCAGCCCCGTCCAAATAGGGACGGATATGGATTGGGCCACCGTGTCCGCAGGCGGCATCTTCACTAGTCAAACTGAGAATCCCAGAGGTGGTCATACAATGGCCGTCCGTGAAGAAGGCTCGTTGTGGGCTTGGGGAGATAATTGGAATGGCCAGCTTGGGGACGGCACGACAACTGGCAGCGATAGCCCCATCCAGGTTATTCCATAGGCACACCAAAGAAGCAGGGCGACAACAGCCCTGCCAGGGCTTGCTGGGAAGGAGGCGCAACGGTGACTGTCACCGCTTCTGACACACCAGTCGCGGCGGGTGACAGTCACCACTTCTGACCTACCAATCACTGCGGTGCCAGACACCAGGTTTTAAGGCTTTCCGCGCTTGGTGTCTGGCACATTCGGATGATGTTGTGCCAGGCACCACTTCTAGCAAGCATCGCTAAGATTGCAAGGCGCACGGCGGTTTGCGCAAGCCCCCCTGTTTTTTGCCAGGAGGGGTAACTTTCAGTTTTGAATGGGAAACTTGGTAAATGAAACAAAATGCCACTCAAAAGCAAGCCATACGGGAACCCCTTTGGCAAACTGTTTCCAGCGGAGGCGCAACGGTGACTGTCACAACATCATCAACTTAAGGGAAAGGTAGCCTGAAAGGCCCCAATTCCGACATAATGGGAAAGGGGGGCCAATGAGCATATCGAAAGTCTGTCAACGAATCAAGGAACTGTTCGACGAAACCCGCGGGAAGGAGATAAAAAGCGCCGCGCGGAACAAGGACGACCACACCAGCTGGATGCGGGAGCGAAGCATGCCGCTGCATGATATACTGACCTGCACGCTGGGCAAGAAGGGTCTGAGTGGGGTGATGGAGGTAAGGCAGTATTTCGAGGCGGCGGGGAAAATGGAAGAGGCGGTAAGCAAGCAGGGTTACTTCAAGCAGCGGAAGAAGCTGAAGCCGGAAGCGTTCAAGGTTCTGAACCGACATTACCTGCAAGGGTTTTACGCGGGGGAGGAGGCGCGGACGTGGCGCGGGTACCTTGTGATGGCGGTGGACGGCAGCCGGGCCGAGATACCGAACAGCG
>Ga0209755_10001482_pt1 | contig 36171 bp, 30 predicted proteins | sample TergutCo191P1_FD_187301 | JGI IMG/M metagenome (GOLD analysis project Ga0209755, IMG submission 187301) | Cornitermes sp. P1 segment gut microbial communities from Petit-Saut dam, French Guiana - Co191P1 (SPAdes) (version 2) | ecosystem: Host-associated > Arthropoda: Insects > Digestive system... | reverse complement strand
AGCCTGGCGGACGGCAAAATTATACCTGGCCCCAAACCCAATGTCCCTTAGCCTGATGGCAGTAGTATCTATGGCACCGAGCAAATTAACCCTTGTTAAAGCCAGCATCTGAAACCCGCCGATTCCGGAAGGGATATCGGCTCTGAAAATAAAAGAATCCCCGGCGTAACCCTCATCCGGAATCCGGGCCAAAAGGTTGGTAAAATTATAGTTTGGCGATATGCCCCAGGACATATTAAATCTTCCCGCCCGGACAAAAACCCTGTGGAAAAAGTTATAATCAAAAAAGAAGTCCCCTAGCCTGAAGGAGAAACCTGGGATTTCAAAAAAAATTGTGCTTCTGACCCGAAAGTAATTGGTGATCTGAGAGTCCAGGGTGAAAAAGCTCTGCATCTGTATTACGCGCTCAAGAAAGTAGTGTTCCCTGTCGTCAAAAGAATACCAGTGCCAGGGCGCTTCGTACCACCCGGGAGCGATGCCCCCTACAAATGCATAGGAAGTCTCAAAAGTAAAACCCCGCCGTGTCAGCAGACCCGCTACAGGGCTTACCGGGGCATCGCCTGCTGGTTCCTGCACCGGTGGCGGCGCTGGTTCGGTAAATATTAAATCAAAATCCCATTCAGGCAAAGCAGCTTCCTGGGCCGGAAGACCACTAGTTACCGCCGTAGCCAATATAGTAAATAATAGGACAAACCAGCGCATTATATAAGGTTTTCGCAAATTTTTCCTGCCAATGTCAACACCTTGGCGTTGGCTTTCCGGAAATCATTTTTTATGCCATTTTTTGAATGGTTTTCTATGCAGAGTGCAAAACAGGTTAGGCAACTTTCAAAACACCTACTTTCTGACAGCAAAATTACTTCCCAAAATTCTACAACTTTTCGCATAAAACTACTACGTTTTTGCGGATTCCGTCAAGGTAATTTCGCTGAAACTGCCAATAATTTGCTATAACAAACATCTGTCAGAAAGTAGGCATTTTGACAGTTGCTTTTGCATCTTTTGCTTTTCCTTGCAAAAATGAATTGATCCCCATATTTGGCTCCCTTAGGAAACGGGTTTAAAGCCGCGCCCTGCGGGTCGAGGTTTTCTACTTAATTCTTGCTCTGAAACCTAGAAATGTGCATTATATATGGGTATAATAATGTGAGCAAAGAGATACTCGTAGGAGTATCAAGAAGCAGTGGGTTTATATGGGGTCTGGTTCCTTGCAGCTAGCCAGCTTTTTGTGGGCTTTTTTGAATATTATACGCCGCAACAGGCGACTGTTCCTCTTTGTAAAAAGCCTGCGCTCCATTAGAAAATACGGAATCCGAAAGACCGCCAAAGAGATTGCGGCAGGGATGAGGGGGCAATGGACCCCGCTCAAAACTTATGTTTTGCTGACAAAGAACAAAAAAATAGCCCAGGCAAGCGCAGTTTTTCCCCAAAAGGCAAAAATTTCCATTATTACGTCTTTGTGCAATACCCCGGATGACTTTCTCAGGGAGATGATAGAATCGGTCACGGCGCAGACATACGGCAACTGGGAGCTTTGCCTTGCGGACGGAAGTAACGAAAACCACGAAAATGTCAAAAATTTCTGTGAAGTCTATACCCAAAACGACGAGAGAATCAAATACAGGAAAATCGACAGCGGTTCCGGCATCTCCGAAAGCCTGAACAAAGCAATAGAAATGGCTTCGGGCGAGTACATTGGGCTATTGGACGAAGGTGATATGCTCCACCCCTCCGCCCTATATGAGGCAATGAAAGCAATATGTGACGACGGCGCGGATTTTATCTATACCGACGAGGCAAACTTTTCCCCCAACCATAATGTTACTCTAAAGCACCATAAGCCGGATTTCGCCATTGATACTCTTTGTTCCTGCAACTATATAGGCCGCTTTGTCGTCTTTAGCAGGGCGCTTATGGAAAAAGCCGGCACATTCAGGAGTAAGTTTGACGGAAGCCAGGATTATGACCTTATATTCCGGTACACGGATAAGGCGTCTAAAATATGCCATATCCCCAAATTATTGTACTTCCATCGAAACGGAAACAGCGAAAAAATCTCGGCAACCGATATCACCAAAAAGATGGAAAGCATTTCAGCCGCGGAAAAAACCATAAGCGCATACCTGAAAGAGCATGGAAAACCAGCCATGGTAGAAGGTAAAATGGGGCTTCCGGATTATTACAGGGCAATCTATGAACTAAAAGAAAAGCCATTGGTTTCGATAATAATTCCAAATAAAGACAATGCCCCGCTGCTGCGGAAATGCCTTTCTTCCATTTTGGAGAAAACAATATATCCAAGTTATGAGGTTATAGTAGTAGAAAACAACAGTACAGAACCCGCAACTTTTGCGTTTTACGAAGAACTAAAGAGGTACGCTAAGGTCAGAGTTCTAAACTGGGGGGAAAAAGGCTTTAACTTCAGTAAAATATGCAATTTCGGCGCCCAATATGCCCAGGGTCAGCAGTTTATTTTCTTAAACAACGATGTCCTTATAATTTCGGCGCACTGGATAGAAGAAATGCTCATGTACAGCCAGCGTAGCGATGTGGGGGCTGTAGGGGCAAAACTATACTACCTTAACGGTTCCATTCAGCATGCGGGTGTAATATTGGGATTGGGAGAAATTGCCGGGCATATTTACCTTGGCGCCCCCCACGATGCTGTAGGGTATATGGGGAGATTGCAGATTGTGCAGAATATGAGCGTGGTTACCGCCGCCTGCATGATGGTCAGGAGACAGGTTTTTGAAGAAGCCGGCCAGTTTGACCCGGAGTTTTCCAATTCCTTTAACGATGTTGACCTGTGCCTAAAACTCCGTAAGGCAGGTTATTTGATTGTATGGACCCCTTATGCCGAAGCTTACCACCTTGAGTCAAGGTCGCGTGGGTATAATACTAACCCCGAAAAGGTACAGCAGCTTGCCCAGGAGACGGCGCTGTTTAACGAAAGATGGGAGAAAGAACTGGGCACGGGAGATCCATATTATAACCGAAATTTCTCTCTTGACAAGACTGACTATAGAATTAAAATAGAAAAAATAAGTAAACAATAAGGGAGATTCTTGTTGTAAGGGACCTGTTAGCCTGTTTCGGCGGCAACAGGGGAGGATTTATTGAATCTATGGAAAAAAAGCCGCTCTTTTGCGGTGAGATCACAGCTTGGTCTGATGAATAATTAAACAGGGATATACTATACATAATATGCAAAGGACAATTTCGCGAATACGCACTCTTTTAAGATACAGGGAACTCTTTTTCCAGCTTGTATCCAGGGATATTAAACTTAAATACCGCCGAAGCATCCTGGGCTACTTTTGGAGTATGCTTAACCCCTTGCTTACCATGATTGTTTTGGTCATTGTTTTTTCTGCCCTTTTTCGTCCGGATATACCGCATTTTCCAATTTATGTTATTATTGGGCAATTGCTCTTTAATTTTATGGCTGGGGCGACTTCCCGCTCCCTTAACTCGGTAATAGAGAATGCGAGCCTTTTAAAGAAAATATTTGTTCCAAAGTACATTTTTACCTTGGCAACAGTAACCAGCGAACTGGTAAGCTTCGTTCTTTCACTAGGGGCGTTTATTGTTTTGGTCATTGCAACCAATGTCCCATTTACAGCCCGTTACTTTTTTATTCTTATTCCTATTGTCCAGTTGTATATTTTTAGTATTGGATTGGGCTTGTTTCTTGCCCAGGCCACTGTTTTTTTTAGGGATACCGTACATATTTGGGGTGTTGTTACTACCGCATGGATGTTTCTTTCAGCGATATTCTACCCAGTAGAAATCCTGCCGGACAGGCTTTACTTTTTTGTTACAAACTTTAACCCCATGTACTTCTATATAACCATGTTCCGCAACTTTACAATAGGCGAGGCTTATATGGGCAGCCTGGATTTGGCAATTCGCGGGGCAGTCGCGGCAGCCTTGATGCTGCTTATAGGGCTTGTAAGTTTTGCTTACAGCAAGAATAAATTTATCCTTCATATTTGAGGAACACCTTGGAACCTACTGTTATTCAGGTAGAAGACGCTACAGTGCGTTTTAATATAGCCTCGCAAAGAATAGATAACATTAAAGAATACTTTGTTAAGTTTTTTAAAGGCGAGCTACATTTCAAGGAATTCCTTGCCCTTAAAAACATAAACCTGGAAATAAAAAAAGGAGAATCCTGGGGCATCGTAGGCAGTAACGGTGCCGGAAAATCGACCCTATTGCGACTTATTTGCGGCGTCATTGCCCCAAACTCAGGCGATGTAAAGGTAAATGGCTCTATATCCCCAATACTGGAACTGGGGGCAGGTTTCGACCCGGACTTAACCGCAGTGGAAAATATCTACCTGCAAGGCGCTTTGCTTGGTCATAGCCGGGCTTTTATGCAGGAACACTTTGCTGAGATTGTAGAATTTTCCGAACTCGCGGAATTCCTTAATATGCCCATAAAAAATTATTCTACCGGTATGCAGGCCCGCATGGCCTTTTCGGTGGCTACGGTGGTAAAGCCTGAGATACTTATTGTAGACGAAGTTCTTGCCGTAGGGGACGCCGCCTTTCAACGGAAGTGCGCAACCCGGATTCAGGAAATGCTTAAAGATAACACAACACTGCTCCTTGTATCCCACAGCAGTGCCCAGATAGAACTATTGTGCGAAAAAGCGATATGGCTTCGCAAAGGTGAAGTTGTAATGGCCGGCAGCTCCAAAGAGGTCTGCGCTGCTTATGCCGATTACTATAAATGAGCGGAGGTAATAAATGAAAGGCATTATTTTAGCCGGCGGGGCCGGCACCAGGTTATTTCCCATTACCAAAGTATTATCCAAACAAATTTTGCCCCTGTACGATAAGCCAATGATTTATTATCCCCTTTCGGTACTTATGCTTGCCGGCATTCGGGAGATATTGTTTATCTCTACCCCAAGGGATCTCCCGTTTTTTAAAGAATTGTTCGGGAAAGGCGACTGGCTTGGCATGAAATTTGAATACAAGGTGCAGGAGACCCCCAGGGGGCTTGCGGACGCTTTTATTGTGGGAGAGAACTTTATCGGCTCTGATAGCTGCGCTTTGGTGCTGGGAGACAATGTCTTTTACGGCAGGAAATTCGGGCGTACGCTCAGGGAAACCAAATCCCGAATCGAAAACGAAGGGGGAGGGGCAATTTTCGGTTATTATGTTAAAGATCCCAAATCCTATGGCGTAGTGGAATTTGACGAAAACGGGAAAGCGCTTTCCATTGAAGAAAAACCCGCCCATCCTAAAAGCCATTATGCTGTACCCGGCCTTTATTTTTATGATAACGCGGTGGTAGATATTGCAAAGAATGTACAGCCTTCTGCCAGAGGAGAAATTGAAATTACCGCAGTAAACAACGCCTACCTTGAAATGGGCAAGCTCTCTGTAGAAACACTTGGCCGGGGCATGGCATGGCTTGATACCGGAACTGCCGATGGTCTTTTGGAAGCCGCCAATTTCATAGAAACCATTCAGAAAAGGCAAGGGCTGTATGTTTCCTGTATAGAAGAGATCGCCTACACAAATAACTGGATAACAAAAGAAGATATTTTTCGGCTTGCCGCAGAGCATAAAACCGAATACGGTGATTACTTAAAATACATCGCGGAGAGTGCCTAAGTGCCTTTTACTTTTACATCGTGCCCGATTCCCGGTCTTTATGAAATACAGCCAAAAGTATTTGGTGACGAGCGGGGTTATTTCTTTGAAAGCTATTCCGAACGGGATTTTACCTCCGTCGGAATTACGCTCCCGTTTGTGCAGGATAACCAGTCCCGCTCCGGCAAGGGAACGCTGCGGGGCTTGCACTTTCAGAAACAACACCCTCAAGGCAAACTGGTACGCGCAATACAGGGCGAAGTTTTTGACGTAGCAGTAGACATACGCCCCGGCTCGCCGACTCGCGGCAAGTGGCATGCCGTTATTTTGAGCGGTGAAAAACAAAACCTGTTTTATATTCCGCCGGGATTTGCCCACGGCTTTGTGGCGTTAACTGACAATACTGTCTTTGCCTATAAATGCACGGATTTTTATTACCCGGAAGACGAGGGCGGCATTATCTGGAACGATCCGGACATAGGCATAAAATGGCCGGATTTGGGGATGGAATACATTTTATCTGATAAGGACAAAAAACTTCTTTCTTTTTCATTATTTTCTGCCAAAGGTGAATAACAATGATCTGGCTCATTGGCAATAAGGGCATGCTGGGAACAGAACTTTCCCTGTTTCTGGAAAAGTCCGGTTTTTCCTTTGTTGGGACGGATAGGGAAGTAGACATTACCGATTCTGCCGCGCTTAAAGACTTTGCCAAGACACATCCCATTGACTGGATAATAAATTGCGCCGCCTATACAGCGGTTGACAAAGCGGAGGAAGACAGGGAAACCTGCCGTCTATTAAACACTGACGGTCCGCGAAATATTGCCGCCCAGGCAAGGGAAACAGGCGCAAGCCTGATTCACATTTCCACAGATTATGTGTTTAACGGTCAGGGCGGCAAGCCTTACACAGAGGAAGATACCACTGATCCTATAGGCTTTTACGGTCTGACAAAGCGGGACGGGGAAATAAAGATCCTTGAAGAAAATGCAAAATCCTGCATTATCCGCACTGCATGGCTTTACGGCAAGCATGGCAATAACTTTATTCATACCATGATCCGTCTTATGAAAGAGCGGGAAAGCGTTTCTGTGGTAAACGATCAACGCGGCAGTCCTACCTGGGCGCGTGATCTTGCTGAAACAATTTGTGCGTTTATACGCCTTGCTGGCGAAGGTAAGACAATCCCCTATGGGGTTTACCACTTTACCAACGAAGGCGAAATTACCTGGTTTGATTTTGCCAGGGAAATTTACACCCAGGCCCGTGCCTTGGGTCTCTTGGAAAAAGACTGCGAAGTTAAACCCTGCACCAGCGCCGATTTCCCGGCCAAGGTAAAACGCCCTATTTATTCGGTATTGGATAAGAGTAAAATAAAGGAAGCCTTGGGGGTAACGATTCCTTTATGGGACGAAAGTTTGGGGAGGTTCCTGTCTGAGCATGCGTAAATTATCAAACATTCTTGTTACAGGCGGTGCCGGATTTATCGGCGTTAATTTTATTCGTTATCTTCTTGGTCAAGGCTCTTCTAAGCCTGAGTTTAACGGGCGTATTATTAATCTTGATGCCCTTACATACGCAGGGAACATCGCAAGTCTTAAAGAAACAGAGGAAAAATTCGGCGGCACACGGTATTTTTTTAAACACGGCGATATTTGTGACAGCGCTTTTGTTAAGGAAATCTTTGCACAGTACGCGATTGACACAGTAGTGCATTTTGCCGCCGAGAGCCATGTAGACCGTTCAATCCTGGGCCCCGAGGCTTTTGTTAAAACCAATGTTCTGGGAACCTTTACTCTTCTTGAAACCGCAAGAAATTTTTGGAAACAAAACGATGGTTCATACGGAGACGATGTGCTTTTCCATCATGTCAGCACCGATGAAGTGTACGGCTCCCTTGGGGAAACCGGCTATTTTACGGAGAACACCGCTTACGATCCCCGCTCGCCTTATTCGGCAAGTAAAGCGGCAAGCGATCACCTGGTTATGGCTTACCACCATACCTATGGGTTGCCCATTACGCTTTCCAACTGTTCCAACAATTACGGCCCTTACCAGTTTCCTGAAAAATTATTACCCCTGATGATCTCAAATATGCTGGAAGGCAAGCCCTTGCCGGTTTATGGGGACGGAAAAAATATTCGGGACTGGCTGTATGTAGAAGACCACAACAGCGCGGTTTGGACCATCATGCAAAAAGGCAAGTCCGGTGAAACATACAACATCGGCGGCGAAAACGAGTGGGAAAATATCAAGCTGCTTAACGAACTTATTGACATCGTTGCCGCCAAATCAAATTTCGATGCTGCGACCATACGCAGCACCATAACTTATGTAAAAGACCGCCCCGGTCATGACCGCCGTTATGCCATTGACTGCTCAAAAATTAAACAGGAATTGGGCTGGAAACAGAGCGTTAGTTTCCACCAGGGGCTTGAGCATACAGCGGATTGGTATGTGTCCAATAAGGAATGGATTGATGGCATACGTAGCGGAGACTACAAACGCTGGATAGAAGATAATTATGGGAAAAGGTAATTGCTATTGTTTAAAGCTTGCAGGTATATAGTGCATGAAAGAAGTAGTATCCCTCCACCTTGTTCCAGATACTGTTCTTGGTATTTATGATATTGACTCGATAGAATTTTCGGACGGGATTGTATTGCAATGCGGAAGGATAGATCCTCAAATAAACTTGAATTTGCCCATTCATTTAGAAAATCCGCCTAGTCCTGTATATTGCGAAATAACCTATACCAGTACTGCGGCAGGAATTTTACAGGTTTTTTGGGATTATGGCGAAGGGTTGCGTGAGGAAAATAGTACAAAAGAGGTTTGTTTTTCTGTGGCAGAAACAAGATCAATGCTTTTACCAATTGTAAATTGGAAGACGGACGAAAAACTTGTAGCGCTAAGAATAGACCCGCCGGATGGAGCCAGATTTATTCTCAAGGGTGTCAGTGTTCTTTGCGAAAAATATGAAGATGTCGTAAAAAGATTGTGCCCAGATGGTTTTATTAAATTACACCTTGGCTGTGGTACTGCTTATAAAGAAGAGTGGATAAATATAGACAATAACTCAGACAATAATATTGAAAAGCTTGATATAAATTACGATTTGCGTAAACCATTACCTTTTCCTGATAATTCTGTAGATTTTATTTATAATGAACATTTTCTTGAGCATTTAACAGTTGAGGAAGGAATTGCTGCAATAAAAGGTTTTTACAGAGTTCTTAAACCCGGCGGTGTAATGAGAATAGCTATGCCTGATCTGGAAAAGACGGTTTATGCATATCTTGATGAAAATTGGGAAAAAAATAGCAAAGCGACTCTTGAGAAATTGGGGTTGTCATTCATACAAACCCGTGCGGAAAGGATCAATATAAGCTTTCGCTGGTGGGGGCATAAATGGCTTTACGATTGGGAAGAACTTGAACGGAGATTGAAAGAGGCTGGATGTGAAAAAATTAAGCGTTGTAGCATATTCGAAAGTGAGCATGAGGAATTGAAGAATCTGGAAACTCGCAATGAATCAACCCTTATTGCGGAAGTTATAAAAACTTAAAAACAAGACCATCAAAGTATAAAACAATTTGTTTTGAGTGAGATAGTGTAATGACAAATAAAATCCCGTGTTATATAACCGCTTTTTTCATGTTCGATTTTTTCAAGCAAACAATGCAATCACTTTTAAAAAAGTCTGATAAACTTGATATAAAAGTTGTAGAAAATTATAGCAAATACACAAATCAAAAGTTTAAGCCATATATTTTTGATTTAATTTCCAAAGGATTCATCAGTGAATATTTCTTATTTGAAAAAAACATATCTAGCAATGCAGGACGCGAAGTGGCGTATAATCATATAAAACATGAAGATGGGTTTATCATTCGCACTGATGGAGATTTGGTTTTGCAAGATGGGTGGTTAGAAGAACAAATTAAAATTATGAATAATAACAAAGATGTTTTTGCTGTCGGTGCTGATTTATCTTTAGAAAATTTGCCAAAAATTGAGGGAGCGGATAAATGGGTGCCAAGGGCGAAGAAATTATTATTTAAAAACTATTTGCTGGGGCCGACTGGCATATGGACAGTTATGTTCAGAGCTCGAGAATTCGTAGAAATGGCGAGATATTTCAAGGACAATGGATTGGTATGGGTTGATGCTGAAATGAGAAACTATGCAGAGAAAAAAAACATGAAATGGGCCAGAACCAAGAAAACTAAAGCTTATCATCTTACTTGGGATTTAGATGTAGATCCTAATCATGAATACCATGAATTTAGAAAAAAACCTTTTCAAGAAAAGTGGCTCCACAATGATACCTGTGGCTATGTCATTTACAACAAGGAAAATGTTGCGATTTAAAATAGGTAGTTATGCCATTTTATTTCATTCAGGAGGCGCAAAATTATTTCCGGGCATGCTAAGATCACTGTAACCCAACCATCCCTTCCTCCTCTAAGTGAATTTCTCCCCTATCTTGAAGATATCTGGGAACGAAAATACTTAACAAATAACGGCTTCTATCACCAGGAATTGGAGAAAACCCTTTGTGAATACCTCAAAGTTCCGTATATCAGCCTTTTTACAAATGGCACCTTAACCCTTATGATTGCTCTGGAAGCGCTTGAAATTACCGGCGAAGTGATAACAACGCCTTACAGTTTCGTTGCTACTACCCATTCCCTGTGGTGGAACGGCATTAAGCCGGTTTTTGTTGATGTGGAAGAAAAAACAGGTAACCTTGATCCTGACAAGATCGAATCGGCAATAACATCCAAGACAACTGCAATAATGCCGGTGCATGTATACGGAACCCCTTGCAATATAGAAGTAATACAGCAGATTGCGGATAAATATAACTTAAAAGTAATATATGATGCTGCTCACGCATTTGGCGTAGAGAAGGACGGAGAGAGTATATTAACTGCTGGGGATATTTCCTCATTAAGTTTCCATGCGACAAAGACATACAGCACGGCAGAGGGCGGCGCTTTGGTAAGCCATGATGCGGAGACAAAGCAACAGATAGATCGCTTAAAGAATTTCGGATTTGCCGGAGAGACAAAAGTAATTATGCCTGGAACTAACGGGAAAATGGATGAAATCAGGGCTGCTTTTGGTCTGCTTAATCTTAAATATGTAGACCAGGCTATTGAAAAGAGACATGAGTTAGCCATGCAATATCGTCAGGAATTAAAAGATATTTTCGGAATAACAATGATAGATGAGATTCCCAATGTTAAAGCAAATTATTCTTATTTTCCTGTTTTTGTGAACGAGAAAGAATATGGCATGAGCAGAGATGAATTATACGAAAAATTAAAATCCCATGATATTTATGGGAGGCGTTATTTTTATCCTTTGATAAGCACATTTTCACCGTATAAAGATTTGGATTCTGCTAAGCCGGAGAATTTGCCGGTAGCAACAAAATTGGCAGATAGCGTAATCTGCTTGCCGTTGTATACAGATTTAAAAAATGAAGAAGTAGAAAACATTGTTGATCTAATAAAAAAGTGATTATTGGAAAACAATGAAGCTTGGAATCATGCAACCCTATTTTTTGCCGTATATCGGATATTGGCAATTAATCAACGCTGTGGATAAATATGTGATTTATGATGATGTTAATTATATAGTTCGGGGATGGATTAATAGAAATAATATTTTATTGGATAAACAGCGGCATTTATTTACGTTTGCACTTTCAGGTGCAAGTAGAAACAAATTAATTAATGAAATAACTATATATGAGAAGCAAGAAAGTTTGATAGAAATTTTTGCAAATGCTTATAAAAAAGCTCCTTTTTTTGACAATGTTTTCCCACTTGTAAAAGAAATAATAGAATACAACGATAGAAATTTAGCGCGATTTATTGGCAACAGCATTATGCGATTGGCAAATTATCTTGGTTTAAAAACGGAATTTATCTATTCGTCCCAAGTAAAAAAAGATAGCTCACTTAAAGGACAGAAAAAAATTATAAATATTTGTTCCATTTTACAAGCGACAGAATATTTTAATGCCATTGGTGGAATTGAACTATATACTAAAGGGGATTTTGAGGCGAATAATATAAAATTGCGGTTTTTGAAGACACAACTGATAGAATATAAGCAATTCGATAATGTATTTGTTCCTAACTTATCTATACTTGATGTTCTGATGTTTAATTCAGTGGAGGAAGTGAAAAGAATGCTGGATAAATGCGAGGTTTTATAAAGGCTTTTCAAGTATGAAAAAATTAAATTCTTTGTTAATTATGCCAAGGTTTGTTTTTCAAATGGGTGAAGGATACACGATTCCTTTGGGAATTGCATATATTTCTGCTGTAAAGAAAAAAGCACAATTTAATGTTTTTAATTTGAATTTGAATCATATTGAGGGCAATTATAGAGGGAATATTAAATAAGGAGATCGAAGAAAATAAGGTCGACATTGTATTGACAGGTGGCTTATCCTATGATTTTAGCCGACTAAAAAATATTGTTAGCTTTATTCGAAAGAAATTTTTTCATATAAAAATAATTGTAGGAGGTGCAATAATTACAGCGGATCCGGGAACCGCCATGATCGCATTAGAATATGCCGATATTGGTGTTATCGGCGAAGGGGAGATAACGGTAGTTGAATTACGCGGTGCTTTGCAAAAGGAAATGGGAGTGGGGGTAGGTGTTGCGGGAATTATATATATGGATAACGGGGACTGGGTGCAATCAAAACCAAGAGAAGAAATTAATGACTTGGATTCTCTACCGTTTCCTGATTATGATGGTTTTGGAGCGGATCGATATTTGGAATTGTCATTTCCGCCCAGGCCATCGGTTCCGGCGCAGAAAGCGGATGCTTCCCCCAAATGCTGGACAGCCTTGAGGAAACCATGAAGAAAGTTGCCGGGAAAAAGGAACCGTTAAAGAACGCGCTGGTGCAAGGGGACACCGGATATTTTTCTGAAGAAAACTTGCAAGAAGCAGCGAAAAGGAGAATCAAGGTGTTAATACCGGATCAGCAATTCCGGCAGCGTGATCCGTATTTTACTGAAAAGAATAATGAAAAAGTTGAGGCAAAAAAGAAGTTTACACAGGGTGATTTTATTTATGACAAGAAGAAGAACCTTTGCCCTGCGGGGAAAGTATTGGAATACAAATGCGATGTAACATTGAGGAATAATAGCGGGAAGCAATACCGGGCTAAAAGCGGAGATTGCGCGAATTGTCCTTTGATAGATAAATGCATAATAAAACGGGGCGGCAAGAATACTGCACGAACACTTTATGTCATAGACAAGAAATATGAAAATAATCTATCTGAAAAGATGCGGGAGAAGATAGATGATCCTGCGTACCGCGAATTATATTCCCGGAGGATGCAAATAATAGAACCTGTGTTTTCAAACATCACCTATTGCAAGGGGATGGACAGGTTTACGTTGCGGACAAAGGAGAAGGTAAATACGCAGTGGCAATTATATTGCATAGTGTACAATATACGTAAATGCATGAACGCATTGGCGATGAAAATGGGAGTTAGGGGTAATTAGATGATAAAAATACCGGGAATATTGTTCACAAGTGAAAACCAGGGATAAATAATTCAGCGAAAATGTTTTTGGAAGATAAAATTACGCAGAAATACATAAAATCGACGGTCTCGTTGGGAACAGTAGAAGGTTTTCAATAAAACCATTCTCGTAAGTGAGGAGTAAATTTATGAGTATAAGAAAACAAGTAATTATTTTCGGCGCTACAGGCAATGTAGGAATGTATGTAATTGATTATTGTTTTGAGCATTTGGACAAAAGGGAATTTGATTTGATCGCTGTAGGGAGAAAAGAAAAGCAGTTTTTTTCAGAGAATAATATAAAATTTATTTCTGTAGATATTTCAAAAAATTCTGATTTTGAAAAACTTCCAAAGGATAATGTATTCGCAGTAGTTTTTATGGCAGCTCAGCTGCCAACACACGAAAGTTTTGTACAGCCTGAAAGGTTTGTAATGACGAATATTCTAGGATGTCTAAATATTTTAGAATACTGTCGTAAAGTAAAAGCAGAAAAAATTATTTATACTCACACAATGAGTAATATTGCCGCTACTTTTGGTAAAGAGCCTGTTATAAAACCGCGTATACCTAAGAATTTTTCTTATAGGGGCGATCATTCCATGTATGTAATTTCTAAAAATACAGGAGAAGAACTGATAGAGCATTATTATCAGGAATTTGGCTTGAAAAAATTTGTTCTACATCTTCCAACTGTTTACCAGTATCGGCGTAACAGGTTTTGGTATGTTAATGGAGTGAAAAAATTTAGGACATTTCATCGTTTTATTGATTTGGCTATTGACGGAGAACCTCTAGAAATGTGGGGTAACCCAAATTCTTATAGAGATATGGTTTACGTTAAGGATTTTGGTCAACTTGTACATTTATCGATTTTGTCGAATAGAGATGAAGGCTACTATAATGTTGGTACAGGTATTCCAACAACTCTGAAAGAAATTCTTGAAGGGATCGTTAATGTATTTTCACCAAAGGAAAGATTATCCCAAATAATTGCGATGCCTGAAAAATCAAATACACCCTCTTATGTTTTAGATATTCAAAATGCGAGAGATGAACTTGGATACGAGCCAAAATATACTTACCGTGATTTGCTTTTAGACTATAAAAAAACAATGGAGTTAGATAAGTATTGATATATTCAATAAGGTAAAGAGGAAAAATAATGAAGGATATTTTACACATTTTAGCACTTCACCTAAATAGACAGGATAAATGCGTTTTTAGACCGCTCAATTCACAATATGATATTATCACTAGGTATTATCCAGATGATAATTACCAGAATATATTACATAAATTCAACGCTGTAGTTATTATTGTGGAATCAATAGACTGTGTTGATTTAACACCGATCCTTGAATTGACGAAGAAATTAGGGATAAAAGTATTTTTGCCCCAAGACTATAATTTTGATTTATCTGAACTAGAAAAAACATTGTTACAATTTGTAGAAAATAAAGAATTTATAAAACACAAAAGAAAATTTTTCGATAGCAAAAAATTAATAGTTCTTGGTACTGAACAATATAATAAAAATTATCTAAAACCAGATTTGTTATCACAAATTGATTTTTTTGTTTTCGATGATGTCTTGAACACAGAACGCTTTCCAAAATCTGACAAGCTATTTTTTCTTATAAATTCAGAATTTTCTATGTATAAAAATATCAAAAAACGGCTTGAAGAGCGTGGATTTAAAGAAAATATAGATTTCACTTCGCTTGAAAACTATTGCTATGTTACTGATAGAGGAACGGAATTCTTTAAAAACTGGGAGCAAACAGAACTAGATGGATCATTATCCCTAAAGTCGCAGACATGGATGGACAGAACGGAGCTTATGTCCCAATGGATTTTGCCTAGTGTAACTTCTATAGCGGAGTTCGGTTGTGGGGAAGCTTGGTTAAGAAATATGTTTATGCCGAATGACGTTAAATATATAGGAATAGATTATGTAAAGCGAAATGATGAAACAATTGTGTGCGACATTAATAGTGATCCATTGCCAAAGTTAGATGTTGATTTGGTTTTTATATCAGGAGTGCTTGGATACGTTTCAAATTTAGAGAAATTTTTTGACTACATTGGAACACTTGATTTAAAACAGCTTTTGATAAGTTACTGGCCTTTAGAGCTTCGAACCGGCTTGGGATATAGATATGGCGATTTCAGGAATCTTGTAAGTTTTTTTACGTCTGGAGAGCTAATATGCTTAATTCAAAAAAAGACAAACCTTGTTTTGGAGCAAAGTAAAATTTGCCATACATCTCCATCGCAAGTGGTATTCGATTTTCAAAAAAACCAATAGGGCTTTCAAAATATACGTTGGAGGAAAAAATGACCTCGCCTTTGCTTTCTATTTGTTGCATAACATATAATCACGCAAAGTTTATTCGCCAATGCCTTGACGGATTTGTAAAGCAGAAAACAAATTTTGCAATAGAAGTTCTTATCCACGATGATGCTTCTACCGATGGTACTGCTGATATTATTCGGAAATATGAACAGAACTACCCTGAAATTATCAAGCCGATTTACCAGACAGAGAACCAATATTCAAAGGGAGTCCCTATTTCTAGAAGATATATTTTTCCAAAGATAAAAGGAAAATATATAGCATTATGCGAAGGCGATGATTATTGGATTGACGAAAACAAATTACAAAAACAAGTGGATTTTCTGGAAGAAAACGAGGGTTTTTCTATTTGCTTTCATCCTGTAAAAGTGTATAATGAAAATGAAAGAAAATTTATCGACAACTATACTGTGCCTGATGTGCCTGAAACAACAGACATAAAAACACTTGCGAAAGCAAATTGTATCAATACTCCCAGCGTTGTATACAGGAATAACCCTCAAGTGTTTGAAGACCTAAATAAGGTTCCGGGATTAGGGGTTGGGGACTATATTCTTCATATGTTATTTGCACGGCATGGAAAGATAAAAAAATTATCTGATACTATGGCTGTTTACCGCCTGCATAAAGGCGGGGTATGGGAACTGAAGCCCTTTGATTATAAGCGGACAATCTGGTTAAAAGTGTTGGCAGGGTTAATTTATTATTTTATTGACGACCAAGAAATACGTGATATTTTTATAGAACAATATCGAAAGTTTAGAACCCCTGAGCATTCAGATTTTATTGTAAAGAATGCTACCATCTTTTTTGATACTGGAAATGGGTTTAATACAAAAGAAATGCAAAGCTTTTCTTTTACCGGAAGCGAAGTAAAAATATCCTGCCAAATTCCGGAAAACACTATTGCTACAAGATTAGATCTTATTGAAGGCTCTGGTTGTGTTATAAGCAACCTGGAAATTCTTTCCTATGGGGGCATTGTAAAATATGAACCAATAAATGGTTTTATGGATAAGTCTGGAAACCTTGTGTTTACAAATACTGATTCCCAAATTGAGCTTCAAGGAGTTGCTCACTGGTTAAAAATAAGCTGCAAAATATTGCTTTTATCAGAATTTCCACATTACAGTGTTTTAAACAATTATGTCGCTGCCTCTCATGAACAGAACAGAATAAAGTCCGAACTTGATGGGCTTGTAGTAGAACGTGACAGATTGATAACAGAAAAAAACAGACTGGTATCCAGTTACCCTGAGTTAAACACACAAAATTGCACTTTATTTTTTGATACAGGAAACGGTTTTAGTGGAAATGAAATACAGAGTTTTTCTTTTACCGGAAATGAGGCAGAAATATCCTGCCAAATTCCAGAAAACACTGTCGCAGTAAGACTGGATCCGGTTGAAGGTTATGGATGTGTTATTAGTGAATTAGAAGTGTTTTCCTACGATGGTGTTGTAGGATATGAACCAATGAATGGTTTTTTGGGTAAGACAGGAAGTCTGATATTTACAAATACGGATCCTCAGATTAAACTACGGGGAGTAACAAACTGGGTTAAAATAAGATATCAAATCCTGTTTTTGTCAGAATTTTCGCATTATAGGATATTGGATGATTACATAATCACCAGCCAGGAGTTTGGCGGCTTGGCAATGGAACGAGATGGACTTGTTACCGAACGAAACAGGCTTATATTAGAACGTGACGAACTGACAACGGCAAGAGCTAGTCTTGTGGCTGAGCGTGACGAACTGGCAACAGTGCGCGACAGCCTTGTTTCTGAACGAGATGGGCTAGCAACGGAACGGGATAAGCTTATAACTGATCGTAACAATTTGGTGGCTGAGCGTGATAGGGTTGTCGTTGAGTATAATAGATTTGAAGCTGAGTGCAACACTCTTGTAGCAGACCTTGACAGGCTTATAACAGAACGAAATAAGCTGGAAAGCAAATTTCCTGGGTTAAGTGCAAAGTATGCTACTATATTTTTTGACACAGGGAATGGTTTTTATGAGAAGGAATCTCAAATTTTTTCTTTTCTTGGAGATGAAGTAGAAATAACATGTGTGGTTCCAGAAAACACCTGCGCTTTAAGGCTTGACCCGGTTGAAGGTTATGGATGTGTTATTAGTGAATTAGAAGTGTTTTCCTACGATGGTGTTGTAGAATATGAGCCAATGAATGGTTTTTTGAGTAAGACAGGAAGTTTGGTATTTACAAATACAGATCCTCAGATAAAACTACAAGGAGTAACAAACTGGGTTAAAATAAGATATCAAATCCTTTTTTTGTCAGAATTCTCGCATTATAAAATATTGGATGATTATATAATTACCAGCCAGGAGTTTGACGGCTTGGCAATGGAACGAGACAGCCTGACAGCGGAACGTGACGAGCTTGCAGCCGCACAAGACAGGCTTGTCATCGAACGGGGCGCTCTATTGGCTTCAAGGTCTTGGCGTATAACTAAACCATTAAGAAATGTTGCATCTTTTATACGGCGGCATAGTTTTTTGTACCTGATCTTTAAAGGATTGAACAGTCTTAGACGATATGGCATAAAAACCACGCTTAAAAGAGTAAAAAACAAAATAAAAAAAAGGCAGACTATAGCGAATAATTCATATCGAATTACTTCTTTATCCCAGGAAGAATTGGAGCAGCAAAGTAAAGCTGTTTTTGAAAGAAATATCAAATTCAGTATATTAACTCCTCTATATAATACAGATGAAAGATTCTTAACAGAAATGCTGAATTCTGTATTGGTGCAAACTTACGGCAACTGGGAACTTTGCCTTGCCGATGGCAGCGATGACGAGCATAAATATATAGGGAATATTTGTAGGCAATACGCAAAAAAAGATAAACGGTTTAAGTATAAAAAGTTGAAAGAGAATAAAGGTATAACCGGTAATTCAATTGAATGCCTGTCGCTTGCGACGGGGAACTATATCGGATTATTAGACCATGATGATTTACTTGCTCCGGATGCTCTTTATGAAAACATGAAAGTAATATGTGAGAAAGATGCTGAATTTATTTATAGCGACGAAGACAAAACCAATGAAGAGTCAAATCAATTTTTTGACCCGTATTTTAAGCCTGCGTATTCTCCAGATCTTTTGAGAGCGATAAATTATATCATGCATTTTGTTGTAGTAAAAAAAGAAATCGTAGATAATATGGGGGCGTTTGATTCGAAATTTAATGGCTCCCAAGACTGGGATTTTGTTCTAAGAGCTTCGGAAAAAACAAAAAAAATATATCACATACAGAAGATATTATATCACTGGAGAGCGCACCAAATTTCCACTGCCACAAGCATTACCAAGAAACCATATGTTGATGTAGCTGCAAAAGCTGCAGTTGAAGCACATGTGGAGAGGATAGGGGTACAAGGTATAGTTGAAAGAGTATGTATTGGTTTGTATAGGATGAAGTGGGCTTTGAAAGAAAGGCCATTGATATCAATTCTTATACCGAGTAAGAACGATATTGAGTATCTACAAAAGTGTATCGATTCTGTTCTAAAAAAGTCAACGTATGATAACTATGAAATAATTGTTGTCGTAAACAATGCTATGAATGACGACATTGTTCGAAATTATGATTATTTGACATCAAGCAAAAAGACTAAGATTATATATCATGATGAAAAATTTAATTTTTCCGCAATGAATAATTTTGCAGCAGATTATGCCAATGGTACACATCTCATTTTTTTGAATAATAATACTGAGGTAATAACAGAAAGCTGGATAGAGGAAATGCTTATGCATTCACAACGAGAAGATGTTGGCACTGTTGGCGCAAAATTGTATTATCCTGACGGCACTATTCAACATGCAGGGGTTTTGGTTGGAGTTTCTGATTCTAAGACAGCTCATGCGTTTTATAAGGTATATGATAGATACAGTCACGGGTATATGAACCGGCTTCAAACTTTGCAGAATTATAGCGCGGTAACTGGTGCTTGCATGATGATAAAGAAAACTTTGTTTTTGGAAATCGGCGGGTTTGACGAGAATCTGGCTTTTTCGTATAGCGATATTGATCTATGTTTAAAGGTCAGAAGTCGGGGTTTATTCGTTGTTTGGACACCTTACGTTGAATTATATCATCATGAGGTTAAAACCAAGGGTTTCAGCGACACCGAAGATGAAATAGAACAAAGGCGGCACGAATTATCGCTTTTTGATTCCAAATGGAGCAAGTATTGGGAAGAAGGAGATCCCTACTATAATTCCAATTTTAATAATGATAATGGCTATTTTGAGATAAAGGGGTGAAAATTTGGCAAACATGATAACTTTAGTTTTATACATCTCACAAGTTAATGCCAATGTTTTGAAATATGCCGGTGAACTGAAAGCTTTTATGAGTGAGAGAAATCAAATCATTTTGATTGATGCATGCGAAAATAGCATTGAGGAATTGAGCTCAAGTATAAGCGCGGACATTATCTACATACGTGAAATAAACAAATGTATGATAGAATTATATAATGATGTCATTTGGGGGATAGATAAAACTAAAAATGATATACTCATTGTTGATGAGAATATGTCGTTTAAGGCACAATTTTATAAAGAGATGCATAGTGTTTTATATTATACTGACAAACATACAATTGTTTCACCACGAACTGATATTACTGGGGAGGCTTTGGTTGCTGCAGTAAGAAAATATTTGCCGCGTTTTTCGGTTGTTCCGGCGCCTGTGAATAAATGTGTAATGATAAAAAGAAATGTTATAGATATTGTTGGCTGTTTTAGAAAAGAATATGCTAGCTTCGAATATGCAGTTAAAGACTTTTCTCAGAAAGCAAATGGATTTGGATATAGTTCTATAATTGCGAATCATGCAATTCTTCATGCTGAATGCATGACGATTGATGTGAAATGCGAAAATTTAGAAGATAAAACTCTTTTTTCTAGCAATTACGATTATTATGAAAGAGTTGAAAACCACTATGCTTTAAATGATATACACCCTTCGAATGTATTTTTAGATATGTTGGCAGAGGGGGTTTATGAAAAAAAGAAGATACTTTTCAATTATATGATTATGCACCCCATTCATAACGGTACTTCAGAGTATCAGCTTGAATTGCTAAGCAGTTTTTATAAACTATTTAAAGACAAGTATGATATTTACATTCTTACCAACCATGAAGCGAACTATTTTTTTGGACTCTCGCGAAAATATCCCAATGTGTTATTCCCGGAAACCATAAAGGATACTTTTCACCTAGGGTTTTGTGCAAACCAACCTTTTTCAATGAATATACAGTATTTGTTTAATAGACATTGTTTAAAAGCTGTTTATAATATACTTGATATTATAGCATTGCGATGCAATCATCTGCGGAAAGAGAATTTACAGTTTAACGATATATTTAGACTTGGGTTTAAGCTTAGTGACGGTATTATTACCATAAGTGAATATAGCAAAAATGATTGTTTGGCTTACTTTTCGGATAACTTTGAAATCAGAAATAAACCGTTTAAAAAAATATACTTGGCAAGCAATTTTGGTAATGCTGAACCTCGATTTTTTGATTTGCCATTTGAGCATTACTTTTTGATAATTGGAAATGCATTCAAACATAAAGCATTGAGTGAAACAATTGAGGCTTTATCAGGTAGTGTTCATAATTATATTATAGTAGGTTATGGTAATAATGATTATATTATGCCTAATATATACGGTTATAAAAGTGGTCAATTAGAAGAGGATTTTTTGTCCTTTATATATGCTAAATGCCGTGCTATTATTTTTCCCAGCCTGTATGAAGGTTTTGGTTTGCCTGTAGTAATCGGTTTAAAGTACAAGAAAAAAATAGTTTTAAAATCAAACGAACTTAACATAGAGCTTTCTAATCACTTGAGCCAATTTAAAGACTCATTTCTATTTTTTGATTCATTCGAGGAAATAAAAGATATAATTCACAATATCGATGATACCATCTTGGCAAATGGTGTATATGAATATAATTGGGAAAATGTTGCTGCAGAAACTGAAAAATTTTTTGATGAAATTATAAATACGGAAGTGGATATTCACAGATTAACTGAGCGTTGGCATTTGTTTAATTATCTTAGTATGCAGATAGTCTCTGCGGAAGCGGTAAGGAATGAAGATGCAGCAAAATATTTGTTAAAGAGCTATGTAATGAAGCTATCGCCCAGATTATATGTATTTATAAAAAAAATATATAATAGCATTTTTAAGTCACCTAGTCCGCTGGATGCTAAATATAATGTTTTCAGTGACAAAATCGACATTTATACCATGAGTCTTTCAGATAGTATCCATTCATCTCTGGATGTTGTTCAGACGCTTTTGATAAACGGTGAACAGGTTATAAATTTGCAAGGGTGGGCATTTAATGAATTATTTTCAACGGAAGATGCTGAACTGTATATTGTTTTAAAGAAAAATAACCGTGCAATAACTTTTAACTCGTTAAAACTATATCGTCCAGATGTTGTTAACGCATATTCAGGTGAAATAAGCGTTAGCTTATATGGTGCAGGATTTATCGTAAATATTCGTCGGAGCGCATTGCCATTCGGAAAATATGAAGTGGGGTTTTGCATAAAAAGTGGCGGCGAATATACATATAAAGACGCAAATAATTTGAAATTAAAAGTTGGACTTCTGAAGGTCGATATCATTCGAAATTAGGATTTTATACGGCCATTAAGTACTTCAAAAAAGTGAATGAACTTTACCATGGATAGAAAAGAAAAAATACTGTTTTTATGTGATCTAAATGGAAATGGTTTAGAAATAGGTCCCAGTTTTAACCCTGTTGTTACAAAAAAGGAAGGGTATAATGTGGAAATTATTGACCACCTTGATAGAGAGGGGCTAATAAAGAAATATTATGGGTCGGGATTAAATTTGGATAATATCGAAAAAGTTGATTATGTATGGAAGGGTGAAAAATATGCCGAATTAACAGGGAAAAAAGATTATTATGATTACATCATAGCTTCACATGTTATTGAACATACCTGTGATATGATTACTTTTTTAAACGACTGTTCTGAGTTGTTAAAAAAAAATGGTGTTTTGTCACTTGCTATTCCTGATAAAAGATTTGTCTTTGACTGTTTCCGACCAATAACAAATATATCGAAAGTTATTGACTCTTATTTTGCCAAGCATACACTTCATACTCCAGGAAGTGTATGCGATTTTTACTTAAACACATATAGTAATGATAATAGAATCGTATGGGACGCTTCAATTCCATTAAGCAATCTTTGTTTATCTCACAAAGTTGATCGTATTAAAGAAGGTTTAAAAGATTCTTTAGATCGAAAAGGCTATATTGATATTCATAACTGGGTTTTTACAAAAAGTTCTTTTGAACTGCTTATCCACGATTTGAATTTCCTTGGATTCATTCAACTTTCAATAGCAAAGAGTTTTCATACAGTCGGGGGCGAGTTTTATGTTTCCCTTAAAAAGACCGGCGAAAGTGTTATTTTCGATGAAGATATGCGCATCCAATTATTATTGGATATAAACAGGGAGTTAAGAGAAATTAATTTTAAATCAAAAATTTTGCATCTTTTAAATAAATTAGAAAGTGGTATAAGTGAAAGTATGCAATATTTCATCGATAGTATTAAACGAATGTCTGGCTATGCAGTGATTGATGGGTGGGCATTTATCGAAGGAATGAACTGTGATAGTATAGTGCTATATATTGAAGTGCTTGATAAACGAGGTATGCCTGCTGTTTTTTCGACAATGAAAAAACAGAGGGCAGATGTCGAAGAAAATTTTGATAATAAGATGTATCGAAATTCAGGGTTTGCTGCTGTCATTGATTTGTCAGAATTTGAGTTTGATTTCGAGAACAATGATAAAATGTCTATTAAAGTAATTGGAGTTACTATATGAAAAAGGCTCTAATAACCGGAATCACCGGACAGGATGGATCGTATCTTGCAGAGTTACTTCTAAGCAAAGGTTACGAGGTATTTGGCATCATGCGGCGTAAAAGCGTTGTTGACTATGGTAATATCACGCACTTAAAAACAAAAATACATTTTATTTACGCCGATATGACAGATGTAGTTTCCCTTGTCACAGCTATGCGGGTTTCACAAGCTGACGAGGTGTATAATCTTGCCGCGCAATCTTTTGTGGCGACTAGCTGGGAACAACCCATAATAACAGCGGATATCGATGCAGTTGGGGTAACTAATTTGCTTGAGGCCATTCGTATTATTAAACCCAAAGCACGATTTTATCAGGCTTCAACCAGTGAAATGTTCGGTCTGGTACAGGAAATACCGCAAACAGAAAAAACCCCCTTTTACCCGCGTAGCCCTTATGGGGTGGCAAAACTTTACGGGCATTGGATAACAAAAAATTACCGCGAAAGCTATGATATGTACGCTTGTTCCGGTATTCTATTTAATCATGAAGGAGAAAGGCGGGGTAAAGAGTTTGTTACCAGGAAAATAACCGATGCCGTCGCTCGTATCAAACTTGGTGTTCAGGATTATGTTGAGTTGGGTAATCTTGATGCGAAGCGGGATTGGGGGCATTCGCAGGACTATGTGTATGCCATGTGGCTGATGCTTCAACGAGAAAGCCCCGATGATTATGTTATTGCCAGTGGTGAAACACGTACCATTCGAGAGTTTGCCGAGGCGGCATTTTCTCACGTAGGTATAAAAATACAATGGCATGGAAACGGTATAGAGGAAACAGGGGTAGATCAGGTTTCAAGAAAAATTGTTGTAAAAATCAATCCGCAATTTTTTCGGCCTGCAGAAGTTGAAATTCTGCTTGGAAATCCAAAAAAAGCGGAACGCGAGCTTGGCTGGAAAAGGAAAATATCTTTTTCTGAAATGGTTGCGGGTATGGTAGACAATGATTTATTCATTGTGAGTCAGGAAAAAAAATGAAAGTCCTTGTAATAGGAGCAGCCGGATTTGTAGGAAAACATCTTGTTGCTCACCTTAAATCGCTGGGATGGGAGGTAAGTGCTACCCGATTGCCAAAAGAAGAGATAAAAGATGATATTCCATATTATGAGCTTGATATATTGAACCAGGATTCGATAAGCGTTTTACTTGAAAATTTGCAGCCTGATTATCTTTTTCATCTTGCTGCGCAAAGCTCTGTTGCCTTGTCATGGAGAAATCCTACATTGACTGTTGATATAAATATTAAAGGCACTGTTCATTTATTGGAAGCAATACGCGGTATGCAACACCCTCCCCGGGTTCTTCTTATTGGTTCAGGTGAAGAGTATGGTTATGTCTTACCGGAAGAATTACCCATTCGAGAAGATACCCTATTGCGGCCGGGAAATATATACGCCTGTACTAAAGTAGCTCAAAATTTGATCGGTCAAACCTATGCTCGTGCCTATAAACTTGATGTAATCATCGCGAGGTCGTTTAACCACACTGGACCAGGGCAACTAGATACTTTTGCGATTTCGAATTTTTGCAAGCAAATTGTGGAAATTGAAGCAGGTTTGTACCCTCCAGTCATGCGAGTGGGAAATCTTTCTGCTCGGCGTGATTTTGTTGATGTACGAGATGTAGTTAGAGCTTATTCCCTTCTTGTTCAAAAGGGCAGATCAGGGGAAGTGTATAATGTGGGAAGCGGCAAAGCCATAGCTATGCGAGAGATCCTTGACTTGGCGCTTTCTTTGACAGAAGCTCACATTGCGGTTGAGCAGGATCCCTCGTTAATACGTGCTTTTGATACTCCGGTTATTGAGGCTGATATTTCGCGTCTTACTCTTAAAACTGGTTGGAAACCAGAGATCCTATTACGAAATACTATTGTTGATATGTTGGACGATTGGCGGGCTAAAATAGTTTGAACGACAAAAAGGAGATTTAAACGTGAGTAATATTCTTAAGAAGAGGAAGCAATGAAAAAACTTGTTAAAAGCATAATTGACTATGCCATCAAGCGAGCATTTGAAGAGCACCGCAAAGGTTTCGTTGAACCAATGCCTATTGAAAACACAATTGACTACGCCATCAAACGAGCGTTTGAAGAGTACCGCAAAGGTCTTGTTGAATCAACACCTGCCACGGGATATATAGATTCAATAAGCCATAGCCTTTATGTTGATTTTATTACCCAAACGTATCCGCGCGAAGCGATACTTCCCGTTGGTTCATATCTGTATATATCAGGCTGGGCTATTAATAATATTGACAAATGTGTATTTGATGCTGTGCATGTGATTATAGATAAAACTATTTACAGTGCAAAAAGACAAAAGCGCACTGATGTAGCTGATGTTTTGGGCGGAGACAGTGCATATATCATGTCTGGTTATGTGCTCTCGATGTCAGTGCCTTTTGTAGTTGACGGAAATGAGCATGAAATAAAAGTTGTTGGAGAGACTAATGATGGAAGATACTATGCTATCCAAGATTGCGCTAAATTTACGGTCGTTGATAAGGATAATGCGTATTTTCTAAGTGTACACACATTATTTAAGAAATATATTGTTCATCCTGATGACAATATTCTCCGGTTTCCTTTTGTTCACCACGATGGTCTGGAAAAGGGCATAATGAACTACTTAAAAAGCGGGAATGAATCTGCAAATGTATTAAAAGAACTTTGCAAGGAGATATTTCCAGATAGATCTAAAATATCATTATTCGAATTTGCCAGTGGTTATGGTTGCATAACGCGTCATCTGGATAATAATTATTTTGATGTTACTGCTTGTGACATACACCCAGAAGCTATGAATTTTATAGATAACAGCTTTGGTGTAAAAACGATGTTGTCAAAATCAAATCCAGATGAATTCTGTTTTAAACAAACTTATGATGTTGTTTTTGCTTTGTCATTTTTTTCACATATGCCTGATAGAACATTCGGAAAATGGATTAGCACATTATATGGGTTAGTAAAGCAAGGTGGTGCGTTAATTTTTACAACACACGGCAAGTTAAGCAATGAACGAACGTTTCATTGGACTTTAGATAATGACGGATATGCATTTGATTCGCTTAGTGAACAAACTGATCTTTCTACAAGTGATTATGGAACAACGGTGTCAGAATACTCCTATGTAAAAAAAATCTGTGAACAATATTTATCTAAAGCGCCTACAGAATTCAAAGAGGGATTTTGGTGGGGTCACCAGGATACATATATAATTCGCAAAGGTTATGATAATGAATAAAATCTATCGCATTGCAGGTGGAGGTTTTTCGAAAGTGATGAAGCGTATAGGTTTATTTTGCGTGTTTTCTGTGCCAATATTGTTCGGTATTTATCAGTATACTGATAATGATATTTCTTTTTTCAAAACTTATAAGACTAATCAACAGAAGGGTTGAGTCATGAAGCATTTTTCAAAGCCAAATCATATCTTGGTAAGGGCATTATTATTTCTTGTAGTTGTATACATTAGCCTAGCCGCTACACGGCGATTTGATGTTTATATCATTTCTGGTGATATCGGTGATATGTTTGCTAGAAGAAATTATGAAATAAAATTCACACAGCAGCAGTTATATAGTAATCTTAAAGATTTTTCTTTATACGGTAATGTAATTACTTCTACTAGCAACGATCCATGGATATTTTTAGATGTTACCGGAGTTAATGTCTTTAAATATATTAGACTTGATATTGATTTATTGAGTCGTGAAAGTGTAGAATCTCAGTTTTTTTATCTGCCTGCATATGGTGCTCATGATTTTAGCGAACTAAAATCAGTCAGGCAAGTAATAAAAAATGGAATTAATTATGTTAGGGTTCCGCAAATAGAGCATAGAGCTTTGAGGCTTGATTTGGTTGAGGAAGAAGGGGTATATCTTGTTGTTAATTCAGTTAAGTTAACGAATAGGTTTATTCCCGCTTTGCCAGATCTTTTCTTGTTGGTACTGTTAAATGTTCTCTGGTGCGGATTCTGGTTCATTTTGTTATTTAAGTTAAACATAAAAAAACTTAAAAAGAGTGAAACAATGTATTGTAATTTTTCAAAAGAGTATGAAATGAATCTTTTTAAAAATCATGAAATCTATAAATATATATGGTTGTTTCCAGTACTATACAGTGTTATTGTAGTTGGCATATACGGTGTCAACATACTTTTTTGGGATGAATGGTCATTGGTTCCATTATATGAATCTATCGAGCAAAATGGGTTTTTTAGAATTTCCACACTACAACAATTTTTTTCTCAACATAATGAACATAGAATTTTTTTCCCGGGAATAGTATTGCTTATCAGCCATAGATTGACTAGTTTTAATGTTAGAGTTGCTATGTTTATAACACAAATAATGGCAATTGGAGCTTATATAATGTATATAAAATATTTGTATACTCAACAGAAAATAGATGACCTGTCAACAGATAATTTATACAAAAAACTATTTGTAGCATTAATAGGAGTTGCTTGTTTCAGTTCCATTCAGTGGGAAAATTTTCTTTGGGGATTTCAAGTCGCATTTTATATGGCAATTTTTTGTGTAGTAGTTAGCCTGTACTATTTTCATAGGCATAGTACGGAAGGCAGAATAAAATATTGTGTTTTATCTATTATTTTTGGTATTATTGCTTCATTCTCATCACTGCACGGTGTTATAGTATGGCCAGTGATTGCCGTTTTGATATTAATTTGCTTAGCGGCTGGCGATCGGTCAGCTATAAGGAACAGTATTCCTTATATTCTTGCTGGACTGGGTTGTTATTTATTGTATTTTTATGGGTTGAGACTTAGGCTTCCAGGAACTCATTCTGAACAAAATATTTTTGAAATAATAAATTTCTTTTCCGCATCTATAGGGGGAGTATATACTGGTAGATATTCCGGTGTAACTGTTTTACTGGGTGTATTGACTATATTTATCAGTGCCGGATTGGTTTTGACCATATTTTTTCAGGGCAAGATAAAACGGGTACTATTTCCTATTGGTTTAATGGGATTTTCTTATGCATCATTGTTAGCAATCGCCATAGGAAGAATTGACTGGGGTGTGTATTTTTCAGTTACTTCTAGGTATATGAGTTTTTCCGCGTTAGCAAGCATTGGTCTTATAATGCTTATGTATCAGTTTTTCTTTATTGAGAAAAAAGAATGGTTAACAAAAAAATATAGTAATATGGTTATTCTTTGTATCATTGGGACGTTAAGTGTCCTTCTTCTATGGGGGAACTTTCAAGGGCTTTCGCAAGCAAGGAATCGTAGTAATTTTTTAAGAGAAAATGTGAGAATACTCCAGAACTATGAAAACCAACAACTTGCATATTTATCAAGGATTTTCCCTTGGAGTTCATATGAATCCGCATATCTATCAATCCGCCAGCTTAGAAGAAATAGGTTGAATGTGTTTTCCTATGGAACATTTAACCATAGTGAAGTTCCTACCTCAGTATTAAACGGGCTAACGAGAATTGAATTAACTCATTGGGTGGGATTTACACCACAATCCTTCCATTGGGATGAAAGATTTGTTCGCACTGATGGTCCTTGGGTTATTGATTATGTAAACCAAAGGGCATATGCACAAGTATATATGAATGTAAATGGTAGGTTGCACAGAACTCATGATCATATTTTTTCTGTAGATGTCGCCATACATTTTGCTAATCCCAACTTTAGTAATACCCGCTTTTCTTTTGCCTTTCCAATTGACAGAATGAATATTGGTGAGAATCATTTTTCAGCAATAGTGATTCTAAACGATGGATTGACATACTATGAGACAGATATTGTAGTAATCTACAAAAACGCAGATGGTACTCTTAGCACTAACTAATACTTCTTGTGATTAAGACTGTAAGAATTTTGTCATCAGGAGAATAAAAAGAAGTTGCTTTTTGAAATTATGAAGCAATACATAAAGTTAATGCGCCCCAAAAATTGGCTGAAAAATGTCTTTGTCTTTGTGCCGATTTCGTTTGCACTTGAATTTACGGATTGGGGTCTTTTGACAACAACTATAATTGCGTTTACGGCATTTTGTTTGGTGTCGTCGGCAATATACGTTTTCAACGACATCTTTGACGCTGAAAAAGATGCAATGCACCCGATAAAACACAAACGCCCGGTTGCTTCCGGAATGATAAAGAAGCGGAATGCGTGGATGTTTCTATTATTGCTCGTTTTTGCAGGTTTCGGCGTTGCTCTTTTCGCAGGCATAATTGTCATGCCTTTCATTGCTGCATACCTTCTCGTAAACATTGTATATACCATCTGGCTAAAACATATACCGATTTTTGACTGCTTTTGCATAGCATCAGGTTTTGTGCTGCGCGTATTTACAGGCGGTGCAGCTTACGGAGGAGGGTTATCCGACTGGCTATTTTTGACAATTGCAGCCATGTCTCTTTTTATGGCTTTTGGAAAGCGGCGTGGTGAGTTGATAAAAACTGACGGCTCATCAACGCGAGTAGTCCTATCAAAATATAATATGGTTTTTCTCAACGGACTTATGTTTGTTTGCGCTGGACTGTCGATAGTATTTTACTCACTTTGGGCAATGAGCCGCGGCAGCAACATAATTTATACAGTCCCTCTTATCATTTTTATTGTCTGCAAATACTTGTTGCTTGTTTGCGATGACAATTCTCACGGTGACCCTACGACAGTGATAACTTCAGACAAAACATTGCTTTTTGCGTGTGCTGCATATGCAGTGATTACCATAGTACTACTGTATACAGGAACTATGCTATGAACATTTACGACTTCGACGATACTATTTACAGCGGAGACAGCACATTGGATTTTTACTGGTATTGCTTAAAAAACTATCCTCGTACTTTCCTTGCCGTCCCAATCGCATTTTTCGGCTTTGCTTTGTTCAAACTCAGCATAATCAGTAAGACACTATTTAAGCAACGCTTTTTCTCGTTTTTGAGGTATGTTCCAGAAATTGACAGTGTCGTCTTGGCGTTTTGGGACAATAACGAGTCTAAGATTCAAAAATGGTATCTCAAGCAAAAACGTGTTGATGACATTATAATTTCCGCGTCGCCTGAATTCTTACTTATGCCAATATGCAATAAGCTTGGAGTCAAACTGATTGCTTCGCAGGTGAACAAGCATACTGGGGTTTTCACGGGCGAAAATTGTTATGGGGAGGAAAAAATCAAGAGGCTTGTATCTGAATATAAGAAAGTAATAATCGAAAAGTTTTATTCCGATTCGCTTTCGGATTACCCTCTTGCAAAGTTGGCAAAAAACGCTTATCTGGTGAAAGGCACAGTAATCACGGATTGGGAAGTGAGCTGAATATGGATAAAAATTCTAGAATTATCGTGACGGGAGCGTCAGGTCTTCTCGGGCAAAATATCATTTTGCTATTGCGTGAAAAAGGTTATACGAACCTGCTTGCGATTGATATGCACCGCAAGAACATTGCAATATTGCGCGATTTGAATCCCGGGCTGGAAATAATCGAAGCTGATTTGGCGGAGCAAGGGAAGTGGCAGGAGGCTTTCAGCGGCGGTGATATCCTCATTCAATGCCATGCAAGAATTACCAGTCTGACTCTTGATGAGTTCCAGAGGGACAACGAAGTTGCTACAGTAAACGTATTGGCAGCGTCAAAAAAGCACGGCATACCATATATCGTACACATAAGCTCAAGCGTTGTGATTTCAGTTTCTGATGATTACTACACAAACACCAAGAAAGTTCAAGAGCAATTAGTAGATGAATGCGGCATTATGAACTGTTCGCTAAGGCCTCCCCTGATGTTTGGCTGGTTCGATAAAAAACACTTAGGTTGGCTATCCCGGTTCATGTCCAGAACGCCCATATTCCCAATACCCGGAAACGGAAAATACCTTAGGCAGCCTCTTTGGGCAAGGGATATGGCAGCGGTAGCAATAGCCGCAATGGAACAACGGAAGGAAGGGAAATACAATATCATAGGGCGTGAGGAAGTCAATTATATTGACATAATTCGTAAAATCAAGAAAGTTAAGAGACTAAATACGATTATTATGTGCTTGCCATACAGGCTGTTCAAATTCTTAATGGACTTCTATGCGATATTTTCAAAGCGCCCCCCCTTTACATCGCAACAGCTAGCGGCTCTAACTGCCGGAGATTATTTTACCCCCGACCCATGGTGGGATATATTCGGAGTCCCATATACCTCATTTGAAGAAGCGTTGAAGTTGACTTTCGAACACCCCAAGTATTCCAAAATTGTCTTGGAACCATAAGAAGGCTAATAATGAGAAAATATGCGATAATCGGCGGCGGGCCAATGGGATTGACTTGCGCGTATGAATTGCTCAAACTCGGACACAGTGTCGAGCTGTTTGAAAAGGATAGTGTACTCGGCGGAATGTCGGCACATTTCGATTTTTCCGGGCTAGACATTGAGATGTTCTATCACTTTGTATGCGGCCCGGACGAATATACCTTTAACTTAATGAAAGAGCTTGGAGTCTATGACAAGCTCAAGTGGACCGACACTAAAATGGGATATTACTATAATGGCGATCTGTATAAATGGGGCGGGCCATTTGAGTTGCTTGCGTTTCCAAAAGCAAATCTAATTGAAAAGGTACGTTATGGTCTGCACGTTTTTTGTGCAAGTAAAATCAAAAATTGGCGCAAGCTTGATAACATTACGGCACTAAATTGGATTAGAAAATGGGAAGGTGAAAAAGGCTATACAAAGTTTTGGGACAGCCTGTTCAATTTGAAATTCTTTGAGCTTAAAGAGCTTGTGGCAGCCCCGTGGTTATGGTCTCGGCTTGCTCGTGTCGCAAAGTCACGAAAAAATATCTTTCAAGAGCGCATGGGTTATATCTCAGGTGGATCGCGTGTGGTGATTGATGCATTAGAGCGTGAAATTATAAAACTCGGCGGCGTGATTCACACAAACTCACCCATCGAACAGATCCTTTTTAATGGCGATAGAGTTGAGGGTATAACTGTAAAAGGGGATTTTTTGATGTTTGAAAACGTGATTTCAACTATCCCTATACAATATATAAATAAACTTGCACCTAAGCTTCCCATAGAGGACAAGCAGCAGTTGGAAAAACTTGACAATGTAGGTGTTGTGTGTATAATTATGAAGGTGACCGAAAAGTTGACAGATAATTTTTGGCTCAATATTACCGATCCGCGAATGGATGTGCCAGGAGTGATTGAATTGTCGAATTTAAATACAGAGTTGTCGAATCACATCCTGTATATTCCATTTTACTTGCACAAGGATAAACCAAAATACAGTGAGCCGGACAGTGTGTTTATTGAAAAGGCAAAACGCTATATTCAATGGGTCAATCCGCAAATGACTGATAATAAGGTACTTGACATTCGGGTTTTTCGTTACGAATATGCTCAACCGCTCGCTACGCCCGGTTTTCTTGAGAAATTACCGCTAATTAAATCCGATAAACGTAGAGGTTTTTATTTTGCCGATACAGCATATTGCTATCCTGAAGACCGCTCAATCCAGGAAAGTGTAAAAATTGCGAAAGAAATTACGAAACTCGCAAGCGAATGAAAAAGCCTCACATTAAGGATTATTTTACACGGGAATTTATGGCGTTTTTAGCATGTAATACATTTGCGGCTGGAGTGAATTTTGGCTCGCGAATTGTTTTTAGTATGGTAATGCAATTTGAAATCGCTGTTTTTTTTGCATTTTGCTGCGGACTTCTTACAGCATTCACATTAAATAAATTTTTTGTTTTCCACGCAAAACATGGTAATACCGGAAAACAATTGTTTGGATTTGTTGTTGTAAACATATTGGGATTGGGGCAGATATATTTATTTTCTCTTTTGTTCCGCAATTTAATCTTCCCGGGAATTGGTTTTACTTTTCACCATGATGAAATTGCGCACTTAATAGGTATATCAATACCTGCATTTACCAGTTTCCTGGGGCACAAATATTTTTCGTTTCGCAAAAAGGCAAAAGAATATTGAGCCAACGGCTATATATTTTGAGAAACTAATAGAGAGGCTTTATATATGAAGTATTTTATCACAGGTGGTGCAGGATTTTTAGGTATCAACTTGATACGCCATCTGCTTGAACGAGGGCAAACCATAGTGTCTTATGACTTTGAGCTGGATTTCGATTACCCGGAAAAAAATGATGAACGGGTAACAGTTTATTCAGGTAAAAAATGTGATATTCGAAATTTGGACTATTTAATTGAAGCCATGTCAGGAAGTGATATAGTGGTACATTGTGCTGCGGCGTTGCCCCTTTATACCCCAGAGGAAATCCATACAATAGATATTGACGGCAGCCGTAACGTATTGCTTGCCGCAAAGAAGAATGGAATTGATCGGGTTATACATATTTCCTCAACAGCGGTTTATGGTATCCCTGACCATCACCCATTGCTGGAGACTGATAAGCTTTCAGGTGTTGGGCCTTACGGAATCGCTAAAATTGAAGCAGAAAATGTTTGCGTTAAGTTTAGGGAAGAAGGTATGATCGTGCCGGTAATACGGCCAAAATCTTTTATCGGACCGGAACGTTTGGGGGCATTTGTTTTACTCTATGATTGGGCCCAGGATGGGCGTGGGTTTCCTATGATTGGGAATGGCAAGAACCGCTATCAGTTGCTGGATGTATATGACCTATGTGAATCTATCTATTTATGCGCCACCTTACCCGACAATGTTGTCAATGATGTCTTTAACATAGGTGCAGAAGAATTTACAACAATGAAGGAGGACTGGCAGGCGGTATTGGATGAAGCAGGTTTCGGCAAGAAAATCGTACCATTTCCCAAAACGCCTATAATATGGACATTGCGTGTTTTGGAGTTTTTTAAGCTTTCTCCTCTTTACAAGTGGATTTATGAAACAGCTTCAGAGGATTCATTTGTGTCGATTGAAAAGGCAAAGCGTGTACTTGGCTGGCAGTCTCGTTATTCAAATAAAGACGCTTTGTTGCGCAACTATAAGTGGTATTTGGAGAATCAGGACAGGTTCAAGAATGCTTCCGGTGTTTCGCACAGGGTTCCATGGAAACAGGGGATATTAGGGATTGCAAAGAAGTTTTTCTAGTTTTAATAGTGGTCATAAATATAATCATGAATAGATATCACTCAATACGCAATTGGTATATATCAAATGGCTATACCGAAAAAGTTATTGGACTTTACCCGGAGAAAAGTGCTTATAATTTTTTACAGTCCTGTTTCGAATAAAATTTTCAAAAAAATAAATATTTTTAGAAATTATAAATACATCAACGCTGCTTAAGAAAATATCTCCTGCACAACCCTTGCCCTCTAACCAAAACCCATTTATAATCCTCAATATGCAAGCAATTCCACCCAAGCGCCCGGTACGCTTTTTCAACACTACAGGTCCCTGTTACCCCTGGGATCACTATATGCTTCCCCCGGCTGACCGCCTTGTCGGTGCGCAGTTGCATCGATACATCCGGGATAATCTTTACTGGGTGCTTCACGCTCCCCGCCAAACTGGAAAGACTACGTTTTTGTTAAGCTGGGCAAGGGAGATAAATTCAAGCGGAGAGGCGGCGGCTTGTTACGTAAGTGTTGAAAGTTGCCAGGGCATAACAGACCGGGCGGAAGTGATGATAACCATCAATAAAGCGGTTTGCGCGTCTGCCAAAATCTCAGGGCTTCCAATACCGGAATTGCCTTTTGACCAGCCGGAATTTTTATTGTATAAAACAATGCAAAAATGGGCGGAGCTTGTCTCGCCAAAACCGCTCATCGTGCTTTTTGACGAAACCGATGTGCTTGAAGGCGAGCCGCTTATCAGCTTTCTGCGCCAGTTGCGAAATGGTTTCGCCGAGCGGGGTCCCGGAAAATTCCCCGTATCAATCGCCCTGGTTGGGATGCGGGATCTGAAAGATTACATTACGGCAGCAAAAAGTGGTCAAGCCCCGAATCCAGGTTCTCCATTCAACATAAAAGAAGATTCAATTTTTATTTCTAATTTCACCAAAGATGATGTTGCTGCTCTTTTCGCGCAGCGGACAGAAGAAACAGGGCAAAGGTTAAGTTCCGAAGCGCTTGGTTATGTATATGAACAGTCATGGGGGCAGCCTTGGATCGTGAATTCGCTGTTTAAACGGGCCACAATGCGGGTGCTGGAAGAGGATAATACTGAAACCGTTACCCTTGACCATATCCTTGCCGCGCGGGGACAGATGATTCAGGCGCGTGAAACGCATCTGGACGCTTTGGGTGTGCGGTTGCGTGATCCAAAAATCAAGCGCGTGATTGAGTCAATCCTCGTAGGAAACAACGATCCCGAAATGGGGCGTACCCATCCAAGTGTGGAATTGGCTATTGATTTGGGGCTTATCAAATGGAATACCGCGACGGGCTTTACTATTTCCAATCCCATTTACGAAGAAATACTGACCCGTTATTTAAATTCTGGCTACCACGACAATATGCCGCCGCCTGCGTCCTGGCAATGGCAAAAAGCGGATGGTTCTCTGGACATGGACGCGCTCTTAAAGGAATTCCAGCGTTTCTGGCGGAAACATTCCGAAATATGGGAACAAAAGTCCGATTATACCGAAGCATTCCCGCACCTTTTACTGATGGCCTTTTTGCAGCGGCTCCTTAACGGCGGCGGACGCATTGAACGCGAATGTGCGGCGGGCAG